>Ga0310696_10003870_pt1 | contig 18524 bp, 3 predicted proteins | sample AusTroGonzalo_MG_4_FD_203885 | JGI IMG/M metagenome (GOLD analysis project Ga0310696, IMG submission 203885) | Bovine rumen microbial communities from tropical cattle in Woodstock, Queensland, Australia - Gonzalo_02 (v2) (version 2) | ecosystem: Host-associated > Mammals > Digestive system >...
TTATGGTGTAGCCACGTGCCGGGCACCAGTCGCACGAGCCTTCCCAGGTCGAGCATCAGGAAGATGATGACCAGATAGAGCATGACGAAGAGACTGGAATTGCCCACGTCGTAGCACAGACGTGCCAGCCACAACGGCAGCCGGTCGATAAAACGGCTGAGGTTGAGGAATAGGAGCAGGAACGCCCCGACGCCCAGGCACAATAAGACTGCACGCCAGAGACGGGGCAGTGGTATCAGCGTCCACAGATGCCAGCCACAATAGGCCAGACCCAGTATCGGCAACAGAAGGAAGAATATCATCCACATATTGCCGCAAAGGTACGAAGAATCTGCCTACAGGCAAAGGCAAGAAAGCGATTTTAACTAATTACGGTCTTTTTTTTGCATCTGTAAATCAAAAAAAGGTACATCTTTTTGCTGTTTCGCGATTTCTTCGTATCTTTGCACGCACAATATCAATACCGTCTTCATGAAAAAGACAGGCGTGGCGATAGCCTTAGCGGTGGCATTGGTGCTAAGCTTGGCGGGCACCGTGTCTCTTGGTGTGCTCTATCATCGTGAGGTGGAGCGCAACGAGAAGTTGGAGTCACAGATGGTGGATCTTGTCGAGAAGGAAAACGAGGCGGCAGTGATGCAGAGCATCAACGCACAGATGGAAGAGATAGCCGACCAGGAGCGCCGTGTGAGCGACCGACAGCGTGAGGAGGCCATCGAGCAGCGCAAACTTGCCGAGGAGGAGCGCCAGAACGCCGAAAGGCAGCGGCGCAAGGCCGAGGAGCAGCGGCAGAACGCCATCGCCGCAGAGCACAAGGCCGTGGAGGCATCGGACGTGGCACAACGCCAACGCAACATCGCCGAGCAGCAGCGTGCCCAGGCAGAGCAGGCAAAGCGCATGACCGACACACTGAGTTACATAGCCATGGCCAGGAACCTGGGGTCACAGGCCATCACACAGAATACGACGGGAAACACAGAGTTGGCCGACCTCCTGGCATACGCCGCCTACAAGTTCACGCACCAGTATGGCGGCGACGTCTATAACTCCGTCATCTATCAGGCCCTCTCCATGACCAGCACCAGCATGAAGAAGTGGAATGTGGGCAAGGGTGCCGTAATGAAGATATCGGGAATACCAAAGTCCAACTCCTTCGCAACCGTCAGCACATACGGCGAGATAGCAATCCACACCAAGAACGACAACGGTAACCTGCGCACGGAGGCCATCTTCCAGGACAGCCAGTACGACTTCCGCGACATGGAGATAGACGACAATGGGACAATCTACGCCCTGAGCCATACAGGCCACTTGGTGTATGGCAAACGTGGAAACTTGCACACTTTTTTGATAGAAGGGGCACAGAAGCCCTTCCGGCTGTTCAGCCACAGGGACGGCGAACTGATTGTGGTGGCACAGCAGAGCATACACCTACTGCAAACGGCAACCATGACGCAGATGCGGCAATTGCCCCTGAACTTCACCACCACCGTGGCTGGTGAGGACGACCGTCAGCTGCTGCTCTTCGACAAGCAGGGTCATGCCTACACCGTCGATAACAAGGTAACAAAGGTAACACCAAAGAAGCTGCCCTTTAACGTTCAGCCGATAACCTCGTACACCTACAACTGGAGAAACGGGTACGAGGCCTTCGGCACGCAGGAGGGTGTCATCTTCATGGTCGACGACCGAGGCAACGTGCACCGCCTCATTGGCCACGGCAGCCGCGTAATGAGAGTGAAGTTCGACGGAAACCGCCTCTATTCTAACAGCTACGACGGCACTGTGCGCTTCTGGCCCTTCATGCAGCAGAAAATTGAACCAGTGACCGTCGTCGACTCCCACCAATGGATTATCAGCTTTGTCTTCGACGAGACCATGCGCTACATCTTGACTTCCGACCAGAACGGCAACCTCACCGAGACACTCATCGACCCGTATATCATGGCCGAGAATATACATGACAAGCTAAAGCGTGAGTTTACCCGAGAAGAGTGGGACTACTATGTAGGGAAAGATATTCCATACGTGAAAATGAAAAACTGAAGAACATGATTCGCCTGTTGAAGGACATATTCCAAATCACGCTCTTACGCCGGCTCTTGCTGTGCGCAGCAATGGTCAATGGCCAATGGTCAATGGTCAGCGTATTTGCCCAAGGCATCCCCTTCTTCCGCAACTTCCCTTCCACAGAGTACAAAGCCCACAACAAGAACTTCGACATCGTGGCCGCCGACGACGGAACGGTCTACGTGGCCAACTTCGAGGGGCTGCTCTACTACGACCAGGCATCGTGGCGCATCATCCACACGCCAGGCATTACCCGTGTGACATCGCTATTCCTCGACTCACAAGGCACCCTCTGGACAGGAGGCTACAACTACATTGGCTGCCTCGCCACCAACGACAAAGGCATCCTTTACCTGAAGCCCATCGGTGGAAAGCACAGGGTAAACGGTGAGGTGTTGCAGATTTGGGAAGCGGGCAGTGACATCTTTGCACTTGTCAGCGACGGCAGCGAATACATCGTCACCGACAGCACGCTGACGCTCAACACGAAGAAACCGTTGACCGAAAGACAGGATATGGCCACTAACCTGAACGCATACATCAATCAGGAGGTGGAAGTAGGGAGCCAGATTAAAGCCGTCGCCACCAACGGTGAAGGTGTCATCATCACCGACAGGGAAGGCACTGAGGTCTTACGCGTGAATGAGGACAACGGGCTCTGCTCCGACAATGTGTCCAAGCTGGCATACAACGGACACGGACTGCTTTGGGGAGCCACGGACAACGGAATCTTCGCCATGGCCATTCCATCGGTCTACACACATTTCACTGCCAGGGAAGGACTGCGCGGAGAGGTGCGCTGCATAGAGACACTGGGCGACGACATTTACGTAGGCACACAGAATGGACTCTACCGGCTACAGGGCAACCACTTCATATCGGTGAAAGAAATAGCACTGGCCTGCTGGCAGCTGAAGCGGCAAGGAGACCGTCTGCTGGCTGCCACCATCGACGGGCTTTATGCCATCCATCCAGACAGGAAGGTGGACATCCTCACCACGGCCGGAACGTTCTCCGTGCTGCCCCTTGACGATGGCTCATTCCTCACGGGCGAAATAGACGGCGTATACCTGAAACGTAAAGGAGGCGCACGGAAGAAGTTATGGGACATAGAGAAGGTGGTGACCCTCGTGAAGGACAACCAAGGAACACTGTGGATGCAAAACCTCTACGGAGGAGTCTGGACAGCCCCTCAACCCTCATCTCTCAACTCTCAACCCTCAACGCTCAACGCTTATAAGCCCGACGAGAACGAGATACACACACTCGTGAGCTACAAAGGGAAGGTGATGCCCATTGCTGCCAACGACACCAAGCCGTTCCCCTTCCCGCTCTTCTCCTACGCCGACGACGAAGGACTGCTCTGGCTCACCGATAACAAGGCTCACCGGCTCTATGCCATGCAAGACAGCGCGCAAGATGAGAGGATGTCGCAGCTGGTCTATCCACTGATGGACTACTCCGTGTGTGCCATGATGCGCCGTGGGAATCAGTTGTGGATGGGTGGCGACAAGGGACTCTGCATCGTCGACGACAGGCATGAAGACCCTTGCTTCACCATGAAGCCCAGGCTCCGGCTGCGCTCAGTAAGACTCCACGGCGACAGCATCATCTGGGGAGGCTACGGTCCACAGCCAGAAGAGCTGCCCACACTGGCCAGCAACGAACACCACATCGTGTTCGACTACTCCATAGACAACCCGTCGATGCTGCTCGCCACGCAATACCACACCCGAATGAACGGAGGAAACTGGAGTGCATGGGAGACCCTGACCTTCGAGGAATACAGTAACCTCGCCTATGGCGACTTCCACTTCGAGGTACAGGCACGCGATGCCTACGGACGGCTGTCAGACATCGTGGACATCTACTTCCGCATCACACCACCTCTGCACATGCGCTGGTACATGCAACTGCTTTATATCCTTCTGATTGCGGCCCTGATCTACGCCTTCATGCGCTACAGACTCTACCGCCTGGAGAAGGACAAGCACCGTCTGGAGACCGTGGTTCAGGAACGGACGGCAGACCTCGTCGAAGCACAGCACGAGCTGGTGCGTCAAGAGAAGATGGCCACCGTGGGTAAGCTCACCCAGGGACTCATAGACCGAATACTCAACCCGCTGAACTATATCAATAACTTCTCTAAGCTCTCAGAAAGCCTTGTCAATGATATCAAGGCCAACATTGAGGACGAGAAGGAAAACATCACCCCCGATAACTACGACGATACCATGGAGGTGCTCAACATGCTGCACGGCAACCTGCAGAAGGTGGGTGAGCACGGGGCCAACACCGCACGGGTGCTCAAGGCCATGGAGGAAATGCTCAAGGACCGCACGGGCGGACAGGTGAACATGAACCTCAACGACTTGCTGCGCCACAACGAGAAGATGCTGCACAAATACTACGAGAAGGAAATTGCAGAGCACAACATCAGCACCTCATTCTCACTGCCCGCAGACGACATCCACATAAAAGGCAACGGCGAACTGTTGAGCATGACCATCATGGGCATGCTGCGAAACGCCATCTATGCCGTGTTGAAGAAAGACCTCAGAACCCAGGCCTCAGACCTCAGACCTCAGACTTCGGACATCAGACCTCAGACATCAGAACTCAGACCTCAGACTTCGGACATCAGACCTCAGACTTCAGAACTCAGACCTCAGACTTCGGACATCAGACATCAGACTTCGGACATTAGACCTCAGACTTCAGACCTCAGACATCAGACTTCAGACATCAGACCTTACCAACCGGAGGTGAGACTCGAACTGAAAACCAGCAAAGAGAAGGCCATCATTACCATCCACGACAACGGCATAGGCATAGAATCCTCCATCATCGACCGCATCTTCGACCCATTCTTCACCACCAAGACTACGGGTGAGGCATCGGGCGTAGGACTCTACATCAGCCGCGAGATAGCCCAGAACCACGGTGGCGACATCACCGTCACCTCCGTGAAAGGAGAATACACCGAGTTTACCATTACACTACCCTTAAGCCCCCTAAGTTAGGGGGTTGGGGGTCTGAACAGACAACAATAACTAATACAACAATCGCATGTATAAAACGACCACAGATTTCACAGATTACACGGATTATGTTACCTATTACAGCGGCTAAAGCCGCGATTATGTTGGATTTCACAGATTGCTTCGCGCAGCTAATCGCAACTTTTGTTGCTGTAATCGAAATATAATCCCAATTGTAGTGCGCAGCCAAACCGACGACAAACCGAGAGCCATCAAGCGAGCTTGAACGGCCAAGGTGCGAAGGAGGAAGACAGAAGGTCAAATCTGTGAAATCTGCGAAATCTGTGGTAAAAAATACACGAGAAACTTGATAAAATAATTATTATGGAAGAGAAAAATATTTCTAATGTAGAATCCCTCCAGCAGCGCCTCCGCCAACAGGAGAAGCTCGCCTCACTGGGCATGCTCAGTGCCGGCATTGCCCACGAGATACAAAACCCGCTGAACTTCGTCATCAACTTCAGCAAGATGTCGTCGAAGTTGCTCACCGACCTCACCGACATTGTGGCCGACAACGAGGATGCCCTGCCCACCGACGACCGCGAGGAGCTGGACGACATCGTCGCCGACCTCAAGGAAAACATGGCCCGCATCGTAGAGCACGGCGAGAGGGCTATCAGCATCATCCAGGGAATACTCCTCGTGTCACGTGGCAAAGACAACGAGTTCCTGCCAACGGACGTGGCACGGGTGGTGAAGGAGTACGTCTGGCTCTCCTACCACGCCATGCGCGCCAACTACAAAGACTTCAACATCAGCATCGGCGAGGACTACGCGCAGGGACTGCCACAGGTGATGGCCATACCGCAGGACCTAAGCCGCGCCGTGCTCAACCTGATGAACAACGCCTGCTACACCGTCTGGAAAAAGCAGCAACATGCCGATCCCGACTACCAGCCCCGCATCGACATCAAGGTCGCCATGGAATCCAACTCTCAACTCTCAACTCTCCGCTCGGCCCAACGGGACGCTTGCCCAAGCAAGAACTCTCAACTCTCAACCCTCAACTCTCAACCCTGTATTTCCATCACCATTGCCGACAACGGCGAGGGCATGACACCCGAAGTAAAGGAACGGCTCTTCGAAAACTTCTTCACCACAAAACCCATCGGTGAAGGCACCGGCCTAGGCATGGCCATCACCCGCGATATCATCGAGAACAAGCACGGAGGCCACCTCTCCTTCGAGACCGAGGAAGGCAAAGGCACCACCTTCACCTTCACCATTCCTGTAAAAAAGCCATAACTACTCTTTTCAACAACGGATTTTACGGATTACACGGATTACACAGATTATACGGATTAAAACTGATTTCACGGATTTCCACGGATTATTTATTATCCCATCGAATCTGGAAGAAATCTGTCAATTATAATCAGTATAATCCGTGTAATCCGTAAAATCCGTTGTTGTTCAGCAAAAGCTATGGTTTTGTTCAGCAAACCAGCTGAGGAGGATCAACAAACCAGCTGAGGAGGCTGAGCCTCGTCAGCTGGTTTGTTCAGCAAAGGGATATGGGTATGTTCAGCAAGAGCACTGACAGCCAGTTATGGTGTCTTTGGCTCACCAATCTGAACATCGGTGTCCTTCTTCACCTTACCGGCATCGCCGCCACCGAATACGTTGCCCAGGATAGTGGAACCGTCCTTGATATAGACCTGGGTCCAGACAGAGACTCCAAACTGGTCGACATCCAGATTTGAATTACCACGGCAGGCACCGAACACATGGCCGCCATAGCCGGCATCATAGTTTGTCTGCGTGCCAATAGACACCTTACCCGCACCGCCGATGTTGACAGTACACTGCGACTGCTTGCCGAGTGTAGCCGTGCTGGTGAGGTCCTTCTTATAGGGTTCATAGTCCTGGTCGAGCTTCAGAGGTCCTACGCTGGCCAGCGAGCCGCCGCCATAGACATTACGGTGGATGGTGCCGCCAAGAATATTCACCTCGGTGAAGCGCGACACGGAACCGGCCGTGTTGCTGTAGCCGTTATCCGGCACCTTCTCGCCTGTGTAGCCAGTTGCATACTCCAATGTAGAGGTGTACTCAGAGATACCCGAGCCGGCGCCATAGACATTGCCGCGAGCCAGCCACTGGTCGTCGCCAGAGTCGGTTGCTCCGAGGGTTTCCTGATTATCAGAATTGAAGACCAGACCAATGGTACCATTATTCACCGTCACCTTCGTGTCCCTGCGCACGTGACCATCCTGACCGCCGCCATAGACGGAAGCCACAATCGTTGGGCCAACCTTTTCCCAATTGTCTTGGCCACTGGCAAGGGCATTATACTGAACGTCAGTAATGCAGTCACCAACACTATAATCTCCATAAGCAGTGTTACACTTGTATCCGCCAATGGTGACATCCGTCTCGTTGACATATCCCGAGTAGTAGGCCGGACAGTATTTGTACAGGTCAGTGAGGTCTGGAACGTATGGTGCTGACTCACCGGCACTGCCACCGAAGACATTGCCGTAAGGCAGATTGTTCTTCAAGGTCGCAGTTATGGTACCCACTTGACCGCCAAAGACGTTCACTGTCGTCTTACCGCTGTTCAAGAACTCCCAGGCATTGTCAGGGTTAGCCTCAGTAGCAGAAGTTGTCCACAGGTTGCCTGTGATCTTCTCGCCATAGCCATCAGGGTAGTAGTCGTCAGCGCCGCTGGCGTAGTTGCCCTTACCCACCGACGCCATGTTGCCGCCGCCATAGACGTTGCGCCCTACGATTCCGTCGTTCATGGTGACGTAGGTATTGCCGAACACCTTGCCGGAGATGAGGCTGTAGATGTCGGCCTCGTAGTAGTCTGAATCCAAGTAAGTATCCGGGTCACTTTCATTTTCTTTAGGCTGAGGTGTCGCTCCTATCTTCAGCAGCTTCTGCTTGTAGGTGCCCTTACCCTTGCCTGCGCCATAGAGCGAGTGGTATATCAGGCCCTTGTTCAGTGTGACGTACGTATCGCCATAGACATAGCCGTCCTCACCGCTGCCATGCACGGAGCCGGTGATACAGCCTTTCGTCAAGTCATCGACATCCGACAAAGCTGCAGTACTCGGGTAGTCGACCGTCACCCTGGCCTCTTTGACGTATGAGAAGTGTGCCGTGGCATAGCGGTCGCCGGCCTCGCCTCGGGCACTGCCGAATACGTCACCGCCGTCTTCACCGGACACGCCAAGGTGACCGCCTGTGATGTTGATGGTGGCAGTACCCGTATTCTCAGCAAACTCGAACTTGTAAGGCCAACTCAGTGCGAAGCCGGTAGCCACGTCGGCATGTTTGGCCACGCCTGGTACATTATTTACAGTGGTCGTATCTGTGACATTCGTCACCCAGCCCACCGAGCCCATGGAACCGGCGCCATAGACATTCTGGACGATGACACCGCCGTCGATGTTCACTGTGGTATTGCCTCTCACGATTCCAGACCACGGGTTATAATACTCCTTGCCATTCTTGGTGTAGGTGTCCGTACCGCAACCGCCGCCATAGACATTGCCGCGATAGGGATATTCGGCACCAGAATAGGTGGTGGCCTTCTCTGGATCATCGGGATTATCGGGGTCTGCCACGACGATCTCTCCACCCTGGGGGATGCCGATGGTGCCGCTATGGATGTCAACCACCGTGTTACGGAAGGTATGTCCGTTCTCACCGCTACCATAGACGGAACCCCTGATGTCAGGACCAGTGGCAGCGTTCTTGGTGCCAATCTTGACAAGGGTGTTGTTGACCCACGCCACATAGTCATCGCGCATCCCAGGTTCATTCACGTCACCACGAGACGAGCCGAAGACCATACCGTTATTATTACCGTCGGTGCCGATGGTGCCGGCAGTAATCGTAACCTCGGCATTACCGCCGGATGTCCAGCTGTTTATGCCATCGACCTTTGCTATGTTAGCGTATGGCCCTGTGTCTGCGGTGGTTGTATGGTAATCGAAGACACCCACCGTACCGTAGGCACCGCCACCATATACATTATGGTATATCTTGGTCTTCTTGTTATTGGCCTCGGTGATGTTGACCTTGGTGTTGCCATAGATGTGGCCGGCACGCACAATGTTGCGATGGCCACTGCCGCCGCCATAGACATTACCCATCGTGGCACCGCCGAAGTAGGTGGTGCTCAGGCCTGTTCCCTCCTTGTCATGACCGATGGTGCCACCCTTGACAGCCACGTAAGTGCTGCCCTTGACACTGGCCACCTCGCCACCGCCATAGACACTGGCCAGCACCGTACCGTCAAGGATGCTCACCTTGGTGCTGTCCTCAACAATACCAGCGTCAAGCTTCGGGAAGGTCTCAGTAGTGCCATCGCTCAGCACCAGTTTCTCCACGGTGCTGCCCGAACCGCCGCCATAGACGCTGCCAAAGGTGTAGCGAGGCACGTCGGCGGTTGTTGGATCACCTTCTTCGGGCGTGACAGTAACACTCTCGTTAATCACGGAGCCTATCTGCACCTGGGCACCATCGATGGTAATCTCTGTGCTGACATTCTGATCGTGGTTGTCGTTATGGCGGCCATCCACCTTAGCCAGCTCGCCACCGCCATAGACATTACTCTTGATGGTACCGCCTGTAATAGTGAGCTTGGTGCTCTTCACCTTACCCAGGCTTTGCCAGCTATCAAGTACGGTCTCACCGTCCAGAGCGTAGAGGCGGCCCATGCTACCCGCAAAGACGTTGCCACCCTTGGTGTGCGTCAGCATGTAATAGCCTCTCTCTGCGTTATACTCATACTCGGTGCTGGGTATTTTCTGAGCTTTCAGATAATTCGACAAAGTAGATTCGCCCAAACTGGTTGGAGTAATAAACTTGTATTCAAGGTTGTTACCAATGGTGCCGCCAGTGATGGTGACGGTAGTATGACCATACAACGGGTTGGTAACGGCTGGTGTCTTAATCGATTCAGTCGTTAAGAAACCTGGATCGCCAGAACTGAGGCCATGTGCCGTGTTATATGTGTCGCACTCTTCCTGCGTGTAATAGACGGCTTGTTTCGTCACCTGGTCAGCCGTCATCGTGCCATCTGCTCCGATACCCACGGAACCCAGACGTCCGCCGCCATAGACAGAGCCGAGCATCTCACCGCCTGAGATGGCGACATTGACATTGCCGCCTATACGACCGGCGAGAATGTTCTTGCCGTCGTAGCCACGGCCACCGCCGAAGACGTTGCCATCCACGTAAGAGGTGCCCCATGTACCGATCTTAGTAGCTCTTCCTGCAAATAGGTCTGCATACTTCTCGCTGTCAGTCTTTGTGCCATCAACAGCAGTGCCTCCGATGTTCATCGTTACATTACCCACTACGTGACCATCCTCACCGCCACCGAATACAGAGCCATAAATCCATCCACCAGTAACGTTCACCTCAACCTCATTAACATTGGTCTGTTGGTCGAAGAAGCTACGTGAATCACCCATACCTGCACCGAACAGGTAGCAGGTAACAGGGTGAGCAGCAATCTGGCCCAGGGTACGTGGCACACCGATAGTACCACCCGACATGTTGACCGTACACTTACCTGTCACATTCGTCACCTCGTTACCGCCATAGACATTAGTCAGGACATGACCGCCCTTGATTTCCACCAAGGTATTGCCACCTACGTTGCCAGCATTCCAGTGCCATTTACCTGCGGCGTATGGGAAATAACCGGATCCACCACCGAAGACGTTGCCATAGAAGGTGCGACCATTGGTTGCTATACGGCGACCACCTCTGGTAGAAGAACCATCTGGATACATCTCTTCATTGCCTGATGTCGTTTGGGCAAATATATCATGTATGCTATATGGTGCTTTGTACTTCCAGCTTGCACACTCCGGCAGAGATGACTTATAATAGGTCGCAGCCAGAGTCTTCAATGCATCAGGATCCGAGTCAACGGTAATCAAATGTCCTGCCGTCCACTCTGCATCTGAATAGCGACGATTTATGGCGATGTGATTAACTGGAGTCGTTAACTCATCCAGATATTTACCGTCATCATCCATCTGCACATAGCCGTTACCAATCTGGCAGTTGCCTTCTATGGTTACATGCGTATCGTGCTGTACAAAGCCGTTCTCTGCGCCGCCAAAGACATCTCCCTTGACGAAAGCGTTATCGGTGATGATCACATTGGTCTGGGTTGCCAAGCCAAGCGTCTCAAGGTAACTAAGGTATTTGGCTTCCTTATTAACTCCATAAGTTGCCGCGTTGAATATATCCTTGGTATTGTTAATGGTTACACGCCATGGATTTTTCCAAGTACCATCTGCACCGATATCTGGCGATGCTCCTTGACCAGCACCAAAGACATGGCCAGTGTTGTCGGGGGCTAAAGGATTATTGCTTGCATCGTATTTCTCCATCTTCATGTCGTCGGGACCAATCTCGGCAACGTCCCGGACGATGACGGTACAGTTTCCACTCTTCTCGTTTTTCAAAGACTCTGGCAATCCCGTAGTAGGATTGACGTTGTATCGGCCCACCGAGGCAATCTCTCCGCCGCCATAGACACTGCCCAAGACTTTGGCCTTGCCCTGGATGGTGACCGTACTGTTGCCACGCACCAAAGCAGAATAGCCATGGGTAGCAACACCCTTACCGGCACCGAATACGCTGCCACCAATCGTAAGCTCGTTCGTCGTGTTTTCATGGAGACCGATAGTCACCACTGTGTTCTTCTCCACACGGCCGATCTCACCGCCGCCATAGACGTTGCCGCCTACAGAGCCGTTTCCGATGGTGACGGTCGTTCCGCCATTACTGTCTATCAAACCGTCGCCATCGGCACCTATCATGGCTGTAGCACACTTGAAGGCGCCATCGCCACTATCATGAGCTTCACCCTTGCCGCCGCCGAACACATTACCGGTAATCGTGGCTGCATTGCGGGCACTAGCAGGTTGACCTCCTACTACCTCTTGTTCATTACTGTCGTACCAGGCCCACTCGGCAGCCGTCTTGATGTCGTTGGTGTTTCTGGCACCCACCAATGTGGCATTATAGGCATTGGCGTGAGCAGGGGAAATAGTACCTCCTGTAGCGTATGCATCTTCACCCGTTAAACCTAAAGCAGTATTTACAGCCGTCGCCTGTCCTTCGGTAAGTGTGGAACCACTGGCAATAGCACCGGTTAATGTGGCATTATAGGTGTTACATTCTTCCTGGGTGTACGTCAAGGCAGCCGTCTTTTGCTTGTACGTGAACTTATCGCCGTCGGCATTTTGCGTTTCCCATACTGGGTTGCCACTGTTGTCCCATGCCGATATCCACCTACCCGTACCGATTTCTATAGACGTGTTGCCATTGACATCGGCCAAGTTGCCACCACCATAGACATGACCGATGGTACCGATGGCAAGCAGTGCTTCGCCATTTACTTGTTCTGTTACTGTATATGTATAACTGCCATGTCCATCGTCTCTTGTATGAGTACCAACGCTATAATCCATTCCTGTCGGAGGAGTAGTAACATAATTAGAACTCACCTTACCCTTTTGCATATTCACGTTGATGTAGGGACTTCCAATTACGGTTGCCTTGTAGCCACCGCCATAGATAGTATCAATCTCTGTTGCAGAGATCACATTGATACGCGGGTCATGCTTGGGATAGCCATAGAGGTCACGTTGCAGCAGGGCTTCCTTGACCGCATCGGCATCCGTTTTGTCAACGCCTGTCAAGGCTGATTCCACGGCAGACTCATACTGTGACTTTGTCCGAGGAGAGTTATCATTGTTATAGCCATAGACAGAGTAGTCTGCCAGATAGCCACCGCCATAGAGTCCGCCGATGACGATAGGCTTACAGCTGCTTTCCTGGACATTGACCGTGATGGAGCCTTTGATTTTTCCGCCCCTATCATTACCGCCAAAGACCTGTTTGAAATGGCCATTCGTGATGTTCAGTATCACATCACTGTTCACATCGGCATTAGTTGAACCGCCGAAGTGCTGTCCTGCGTACTCGATGCACTCCATCGACACGCTGGTGCGGGCATCGACCTCGGCATCCTTTCCTGCACCGTAAGTCTTGTCGGTTTCAACAGGACAGTCGGAAGAATTCTCATAGACCGACAATGCCAGCACACTGATGTTACCTCTTGTGTTACTACCGCCATAAACGTAGTGAATACGTCCGCCCACGATGTCGGTCTTGGCTTCGCCTTCGCCAAACATATAGTAGGCCTGCCGGTATTCCTTGTTGGTGGCATTGTTGTTCACGATGGCTTTATACGGATCGGCCTCGGTGCCGGACCCATGTGTGGCCGCGTCATAGCCCGTTTCACCGGACTTCACATAATGCCTGTAGTTTTCATAACCCACGTTGGCACCGGGGTTCTCATACCAGACATCGACAGCAGGCGACCCTTCCTTTAATGAATAGCTGTCCTTACCGTTACCGCCGCCGAACGCCTCGTCTATCTCGTAGGCTGCATTGACGGTGAGGCTGGTAGCAGGTACAGGGGCTGCGTTGCCACCGCCATACACCTGCCGGATGCTGGTCAAGGCACAACCGTCGATAATCACTTCTGTACGTGCCGCTGCTTTGAGAGTAGGATTATCTGAATAGGCATTCGTAGGATCATACTTAGCAAGGTTACCGCCACCATAAACGGCAATCACGTCATACTTCTTGTCGGAGATGAGGCCTCGCAACTCATCAAATGCAGCCTCTCTTTGTTTCTCTGTTCCGCTGGAGATGGCAGTTGCATAGCCAGCGGGAATAGTAACGTTAAATTTTGATGATGATGCGAGATCCCTTAAATAGGTGTCGTATTCTGAGGTTGTTTTACTTGTAACATCCTCATACTTGGCGTATTTATCGCCAATCGTTCCCTTGTCCTTATGCTGCGTAGCATACACATGCACCAAGACGTGTCCCTTCGGCGTACCCTTGAAGTCGTTACAGCCGAAGATGCGCTCCACACTACAACCCTTGGCAGTGGTTGCCACGTTTTTGTTCAGTTCCACGGTGGTGTTGCCACCTATATCAGCAGCGATGAGGTCTGTACCCTTACCGCCACCATAGGCATCGTGCTCAATGGTGCCGCCGGTCAGGTTGACAACGGTACTCTCTTTGACTTGACCCATCTCGCCGCCGCCATAGACAGAGCCGCCGATGGTGCCGCCGGTCACGTTCACCTCAGTCCAGATACTGGTGGCATACTTCGTAGGATCGTATGGACGAGCGCCAGTGCCAACACCCGTGAACGCAGGAGTTTCACCAGTGAACATGACGGAACCAGGACCACGGCTGGCACCGTATACGCTGCCGCCGATGCTGCCACCCTCTATCGTCACTTTGTTGTAAGACAGGGAGCCGTGCGTCGTGTTTTCTGCCCTTGGGTACGGAGTTGTGGTGTTGTTGAACTCGTTAAATTCTTCCGTCTTGCGAGGGCCTACAGAGGCCAGAGCGCCGCCGCCATAGACGCTACCGGCAATGGTACCGCCGACGACGTCAATCTGAGTCGTACAGGTGACAGAGCCAGAGGAACTATTGCAATACTTGTTTTCACCAACCGTATATTTTCCAATACCCGAACCGGCACCGAACACATGGCCAGCTCGGCCCAATTCGTCATCTGTCTGGCCTGAAATGGAACCCTTGTTAATCTTTATCTCAGTGCTATTGCGCACGTGGCCGTCCTGACCACCACCATAGACCGAGCCATAGATGGTGGGGCCAGTATCGGTCGTAAAGGCTGCATCAGCTCCTTCACCAGTGAAGTCGTCGCGTGTCTTGCCAATCTTTATCTTCGTCTTGTTCACATATCCCATGAAGAAGTCGGGCACGTACTTGTAGCGCGGAGAGAAAGTAGTGGACCCGGCCGCCCTGCCACGGCTGCCGCCAAAGACAGAGCCGTAGGGGATACCGTCACCGCCATTGGCAGAATTATCACCTGCCGATTCTGATCCCACTTCGCCACCATAGATATTCACCGTGGCCTTACCGCTGCTGAGGAAATGGTCTGCCATGGTCGTAGGTTTGTTGGATTCAGTGATAGCAGCATTGGGATTAAAACCACTGGTTGCTGTCCATATCGCACCATCGGCAGACGGCAATTCACCATAGCCTTCAGTTGAATAGTCATCGACACCACCAGAATAGTTGCCCTTACCCACGGAGGCCATATTGCCGCCACCATAGATAAACCAGCCTACACTGCCGCCGTTCATGGTAACAGAGGTGTTGCCATAGACCTTACCTGCCGTCCAACTGCAAACGTCTTCCGCGTCAGTCTTTTGGTTGCCTGTTCCAGTATCCCAAAGCTTTGCTTTGAAAGTGCTTGTACCTTTACCACCGCCAAAGACAGTATGCACAATCGTACCGTGATGGATGGTGACACTGGCATCTCCATAGACATGGCCGTCTTCTCCACCACCATACACAGAGGCTGCCGAATTTGCCGTACCAGGACCTATCGTAGGTGTAATTCCTGAACCGCCACTTGTTCCTATCGTAACTTGGGTTTCACGGACGTTGGCACAGAAGGCCTCCCTATAGCGTTGTTCCGTAATATCTTCCGGAGTCGTTTCTGTGGCACCAAACCACACCTTACCCTTGCCACCGCCATAAACGTAATCAGCAATAGTGCCGTTATTCACGTTCACAGTAGTGAGACCACCTATAAAACCTGTAGGATTGCAGGGGACATACGTGAACTCGTAGGGCCAGCTGAGGCCAAAGTCATAGAAGCTTTTGCCATCGGGAGACGGACTGTCATGCTTCTTGATGTTGGTATATGAATACTCCTTATCCTTATAGTTGAACTCACCGCCTTCCTTCTCTTCCACACTATAGTCTATCACGCCCACACTGGCCAACTCACCACCGCCATAGACACTCTTCAGCTCACCATTGACAATAGTGACCATGGTATTGCCACCTACGCAGCCAGCCCATTGCATCGGTGTATAAGTAAAATATTGAGTGGTACCACCCCAATGAACATCGATAGTGGTGGGATGCTGACAGTCATCACTACCTTTACCACCGCCAAAGACATAGCCGTCGATAGTTGGAGAACCGGATGGGGTTATCGTGCCATTCGAAGCCCTTGCACCACCGATGGTCACGAAGGCATTCTCACGCACGACACCGTACTCACCGCCGCCATATACATTACGTGTGATATGGGTGCTACCACTGATGTTGACTGTCGAAAACTTCGACTGAGCCAACTCTGGCCAGATAGGATTAATCGACCCGTCAAGAAGTGTGAGACGCCCCATGTTACCACCATAGACGTTGCCGCTGTACCTGGCACCATCGCCTGTGGCTGAGGTATTACCGATAGTACCGCCAATGATGTTGACCGTGATATGTCCGTGGCTATCGCCTTCCTGGAGCTGCCCATAGATGGGGTCGTTCGGGTCTGTGAAGTAAGTACCCACCGATGCCAGACGGCCACCGCCATAGATGGAGCCGAGCATGGTGCCGTTACTGATGTTCACCGTCACATTACCACCCACGGAACCGGCCGTCAGTGCTTCACCCGAGAAACCACGGCCACCACCGAAGACATTGCCATCCACGTAGGAGGTTCCCGTGGTACCAATGATGACATTTGAATGGGTTATAGGTACAGCACTACCTGTTAGCGTCACACTGCCGCCAATATTGGTCACAGCATCGGCTATGACGTGGCCATCCTCACCACCGCCGAACGTAGAACCATAGATACGCGCAGTGCCAGTGATGTTTACTTCTGTCTCTATCACATTGGTCCAGGTATTGAAGAATGTGCGCTGGTCGCCCTTGCCTGCACCGAAGAGGTAACAGGTCACGGGGTGAGCGGCAATCTGTGCCAGCGTGCGAGGCACGCCGAGAGTGCCGCCCGTCATGTTGACGGTACATTTTCCTGTCCCGGCTTCAGGAATTAAAGACTCACCATTACTATCCTTGTCGTATCCACCCACATCGGTATGCTCGTTACCGCCATAGACCGAAGTCAAGATATGTCCGCCGGTGATATCCACCACGGTGTTGCCACCTACAGAACCGGCAGAACGGTGCCATTTGCCCGGCTTATAGGGAACGACGCCGCTACCGCCGCCGAACACGTTGCCATAGTAGGTGTGGCCATCCTTGCCTACCTCTTCTCCACCGCCAGCATATTCTGTATATCCCTCATCATAATAATATTTGTTGTCTGATGAGTTCTGATATATCGCATACTTGTCGTAAGGTGCTGGATCCGCTTCAACATACTCCCAGTGTGCACACTCAGCAAGAGATTTGGAATCTTCCGAGCCATCGCATGTCGTCCATTCTTCAGCGGTATAAGGACGGTTAACACCCTCATGGGTTGTTGCGTTGAATCCGTTACCAATCTGGCCGCCTTGAATCTTTACATGAGTATCAGTACGAACATGGCCATTCTCACTGCCGCCATAGACGGAGCCTTTGATAAAGGCGTTTCCTGCGATGGTCACATCGGTAGTTTCGGTGATTCCTAACGTATTGGTGTATTTGAGGTAATCAGACTCTTTTTCGGGGGCACTATAACTCTCCCACGTATAAACACCGTTTTTCAAGTAATAACGGCCTGGTTCACCCGTAACGTCGTATGGCAGAATTCCCTTTCCGGCACCGAAGACGTTGCCATCAAAGGTCGGCATCGTCATGTCATTAGGACCTATTTCTGCATAACCTTGGATGATGACGGTACTCTTTCCACCGTCCTTCAACCCATACGGCATACCTATTTCCACTCCATGATCTGACGCTTCTCTTGGTGTTGTGGCAATCCAATAACGGCCTAACGAAGCCATCTGGCCTGCACCATAGACACTATGCCCAACCTTGGCATCGCCCTCAATGGTAACATAACTGTTGCCGCGCACCAGACCAGAGTAGCCATGTGTGGGTACTCCCTGGCCGGCACCGTAAACGTAGCCATTGACAACGGGCGATTTTGTCGCACTTCCTGTTCCGGCTCCGAATCCTATCGTTACCTTCGTGTCAAACTCCACACGGCCTACCTCACCGCCGCCATAGACGGAGCCTCCAATCGTGCCGTTACCAATCCAGACACTCGTTCCCTTATCGGTGTAATTGTCACCATGTTCAGTTTCCCATCTTTCTTTATCTCCTTCTACGCCCACCATGGCCTTCTCACAAGTGAAGGTGTTGTCTTTACCCTTGCCACCTCCGTAAACACTACCGACAATAGTGACATCGTCGGCTCCAAAGGCTACGGCTGCATAACCAGAGCCACCATTTTTGGCACAGATATTGACCAAGGTGTTGCCCGTGACATCACCCTCGTTTCCACCACCGAAGACATCACCCCTTATATCAGCTCCAGTGACATCATAACGCCCATTTGCATTAGGTGTAAGATATGACGGCGAGGTATTATACTTATTCACGAATTGAATCTCTTTCTCTGTGCAGATGTTCACTGTGGTATTGCCA
>Ga0310696_10003871_pt1 | contig 18521 bp, 20 predicted proteins | sample AusTroGonzalo_MG_4_FD_203885 | JGI IMG/M metagenome (GOLD analysis project Ga0310696, IMG submission 203885) | Bovine rumen microbial communities from tropical cattle in Woodstock, Queensland, Australia - Gonzalo_02 (v2) (version 2) | ecosystem: Host-associated > Mammals > Digestive system >...
TTGGCAAGTTTGTCCTGGTACTGCTTGAGGATGTGCCTGACATCGCCTTCGAAGGGCCTTCCGTCGGCGTATCTGATCTGGCAGAAGAACCTTGCGACCTTGCCCTCGGAGGGTCTCCAGGGAAGGATGGAGAGGGTGTCAGGATCGGGGACAAGGCGGAGGTCTCCCTCCTCGACGTTCAGAAGGCCTCTGACGGCGGCGACGTTGAATGTCAGACCCTCGTTCAGAACGTCCTTGAGCGAGTTCACGCTGATCGAGACGTTCTTAAGCTGTCCGAAAATATCGCAGAAGGCGAGCCTTACGAAGCTCACGTCCTGTTCCTTCATGTAGTCGGTGATACTGTTTGTTTTGCTCTTGTCCACTTGGATGCTCCTTGGGAAATGTTGCTCCATTATCGTGATAATGTCCAGTTTTTACTGAAAATAAGTTGACCGAGGGGCGCAAATACAGTAGTACGTTTCATAACTGTATACAGAAACGGAGTAGCTCATGGAAACAGTGGCTGATTATTTCGGAAGTCTGGTCTTCAACGATGCCGTGATGAGGGAGAAGCTCCCCAAGGACATCTACAAGACCCTGAGAAGAACCGTCTCAGAGGGCAAGGACATCGACCTTGCCGTTGCAAACAGCGTCGCAAATGCCATGAAGGTGTGGGCGCTTGAGCACGGATGCACCCATTTCACCCACTGGTTCCAGCCCATGACGGGAATCACCGCCGAGAAGCACGATGCCTTCATCACTCCGGTGGACGGCGGAAAGGTCATCCTGGAGTTCTCCGGAAAGGAGCTGATCAAGGGAGAGCCCGACGCATCGTCGTTCCCCTCGGGAGGACTTCGCGCCACATTCGAGGCCCGCGGCTACACGGCCTGGGACCCCACCAGCTACGCCTTCATCCGTGACGATGTCCTTTACATCCCCACAGTCTTCTGCTCATACACCGGCGAGGTCCTGGACAAGAAGACCCCGCTTCTCAGAAGCATGGAGGCCGTAAGCGAGGAGGCTGTGAAGATCCTGCACCTCTTCGGAAAGACCGATGTCAGACGTGTCATCACCACCGTCGGACCCGAGCAGGAGTACTTTCTGATAGACCGCGCCGACTATGCAAAGCGTCAGGACCTGATCTTCACAGGAAGGACTCTCTTCGGAGCCCGCTCGCCCAAGGGCCAGGAGATGGACGACCACTACTTCGGAGCAATCCGCACCCGCGTGGCCGAGTACATGAAGGACCTGGACAAGGAGCTGTGGAAGCTCGGCATCAGCGCCAAGACCCGCCACAACGAGGCCGCACCGTGCCAGCATGAGCTTGCCCCCGTCTATGCAACGACCAACGTCGCCGTGGACCACAACCAGATCACCATGGAGGTGATGAAGAAGGTCGCAGAGCGCCACGGCTTTGCATGTCTTCTCCACGAGAAGCCCTTCAAGGGAGTCAACGGCTCCGGAAAGCACAACAACTGGTCCATCTCAACCGATACGGGAATCAACCTCCTGGAGCCGGGAAAGAACCCCAAGGACAACGCACAGTTCCTTTTGTTCCTCGTTGCGGTCATCAAGGCCGTGGACGACTACCAGGACCTGATCCGCTGTTCGGCGGCCAGTGCCGGAAACGACAACAGGCTCGGCGGTGACGAGGCACCTCCTGCAATCGTGTCCATGTTCCTGGGCGACGAGCTTACCGAGATCCTCGAGTCCCTTGCGGAGGGCAAGGAGGCCAGGGGGGCTGCCAAGACGAGGATGGAGCTTGGAGTCCATGTTCTTCCTTCCATTCCCAAGGACACCACAGACCGCAACAGGACATCCCCGTTCGCCTTCACGGGAAACAAGTTCGAGTTCAGGATGCTGGGCTCCTCGTTCTCCGTTTCAGGTCCGAACATCGTGCTGAACACCATCGTGGCCAAGGAACTGAGGGAGTTCTATACAATCCTCAGGGGTTCCAAGGACTTCGAGAAGGCTGTGGCCAGACTCGTGGCCGACACCTACCGCGACCACAGAAGGATCGTCTTCAACGGAAACAACTACTCGTCCGAATGGGTGCAGGAGGCAAAGAGAAGGGGACTTCTGAACCTTGCCGCAACGCCCGAGGCCCTGGACGTGTTCGTCGACAAGAAGAACATGGAGCTGTTCTCCGAGTTCGGAGTCTTCAGCCCGACCGAGATGTACTCCAGATACGAGATCCTCAACGAGGTCTATTCCAAGACGATCAACATCGAGGCCGTGACCATGGGCGACATGATAGTCCAGCAGATTGTCCCCGCAGCAAGTTCATATGCATCCGAACTGGCCCAGGCCATCAACGCGAAGAAGGCCGCCGTTCCGGCACTCCAGTGCAGGGCCGAGATCTCATTGCTTGAGAGGATCAGCGAGCTTACCGACACCCTGTCCGAGAAGGCTGCGCTGCTTTCGTCGCTGGTGGAGAAGAGCCGTGCCCACAGCGGAAGCGAGCTTTCGCACTTCGTGCGCGCATGCATAGTCCCCGCCATGGAGGACGCAAGGGCCGTTGCCGACAAGCTCGAGCTTCTGGTCGACAGAAAACACTGGCCCATGCCCACCTATGCGGACATGCTCTTCTACGTTGACTGATTACTCTTCGAATACTTTTCTGATGCTGAGGTAGTGCAGGAACTGTCCCTTGTCGGCGATTCTGCAGATCTCCGAGGCGGTTGCGAATTTGAATTCAATGTCCTCGCTGCTCTGAAGACGGACATCCTTCTCGGAGATGTCCATGTCGAATCTGTAGATGTCGACTATGTAGTTCTGACCGGGCTGCTCGCGGTGGTAGCTGAACATGAAACCGCCCTTGGCCTTGGAGACATCGACACCTGTTTCCTCAAGGACCTCGCGGCAGACTGCCTCGAATGAGGTCTCGCCCGATTTGACTCCGCCTCCGGGAACTTCCCACCAGCCCGGTGCCCAGGCCTTGTCCATGGCCCTTCTGGTGATGAGGAAACGTCCGTCAGGCGTCCTGATTACACCGAGCACGGAGAGGTAGTAGTCCCCGTCCGCCATGGTCCAGTCGTTTCTGATCATGATCTTTCCCGTCTTGTTCTTGTCTATGTCGTAGATGTCCCAGAGTTCCATATGCAACATTTATAAGGCAACGCCCGTTTCTTGTAAAGCATTCATGGACATTACGCGGGATTCATAAAACCCATTCTTTCCGTTCAAGTGGACGGATGTAGTTCTTTTTCAAGTCACGCAGATTTCCGAAGAATTCCAATTCTGATGAAGAAAGGGAAGAGTTCTGTTGTTTCAGTTTTACAAGCTCGATGGAGCAAAGGAAATCAGCCACCTGGAAAAGCCGGTAATCGGACGGAACAACACGTTTAATTGTGACTGACGGCAACAGGACTGAGAACACTGAAACTAGTATTTTGGATACTTCGTGTTGTCCATTGTCATAGTAGATTTTGATGTTGTCGTAGGTCTTAAGCTTGTTGTAATTCTCCTTGAGAAAAGAAGCTATCTTTCTGGATAGCTGTGCCACTATTTCAAGATTGTCTTCAATGTGCGCCTTCTCAACATGTACGCAGTGGTACTTTATGTCAATGTGTCTGACAAAGGCTGCCATATAGTTCAGGATACGTCGTCTTTCGACTATATTTACGTATTTGTAATCATTTTCTCTTCGGATAATCGGACCTGTATGTACGCAATGATTGGGAAACCCTATGCCTGTAAGGTCATTCTCTAGTTTCTTCAGCGGACCCGTCAAATCTGCAGCCTGATCATGGAAGACCATGGTGATGATGTAGAAAGGGGAATGGTAATCGTAAGCACCGAAGTCACCACTTTCGTCTATGAAAATGCTCAGCTCTTTCATACCATGACCTTTCCTTTGGGGATAAAAAAAACGGGGAACATCCCCGTTATCGATGGACCCGGGTCTTTCGACCAGCCCGAACCAATTGCTTGGTCTACTTCAAATCTAGCAGGTTAACTTGTTTAAGGCAAGCTTTTTGTTAAAAAAGACCTGGGATAGAATATGCGTAATGCAGAGGCTTCAAGGAACAACTGATTTGGTTTACAATCAGATCATGAAGCGCTACAGAATCGGTGAAATCGCAAGGCTTTCCGGTCTGACCCTCAGGACCATCAGGTACTACGGGGAACTGGGCCTTCTTTCGGAGTCACGCACCGGAGGAGGTCAGAGATACTACACCGACCAGGACCTGGTTTACCTCAAGCGCATAATCGAACTCAAATCGCTCGGCTTCACCCTCGATGAGATCGCACGCATCATCCGTCTCAGGGAAGATGATCAGAGCGGCAACAAGAGAAGGACGGAGCTTCTTACCCAGTACAGGAGCAAGCTTTCCCAGGACATGGAGAAGATGGGTGTTCTTCAGAGCCATATCGACGAGCTGAAGTGGCACATAGACCAGCTGGAAAGCGCGGAGGACGGCTTCACCGAATGCCCCGGCGCTGCATGCGCAGGCTGTGAGCACAAGAGCCGTTGTATCTTTTTCAGTTCTGACTCGCGTAGGAGCTGATCGCAGTCTCCACGATTTCTACCATCTCGGATACGGCCTCATCGATGTTCTTTCCGTCAAGGACGTCTGCGATGTTCGCCTGGAAGGCGTAGTAGACGGAGTAGGCCGACGGGACCCAGACGTTGGCAAGGCCGGGATTGGAGTCCAGAAGGGCGTCGGAGGCAACTTCGTACATCGGATTCTTCTCAAGGAAGGCCTTGTAGGAGGCCGTCTCATAGGACTTCACGTTCACCGGAACGTAGCCCGTTCCCTGTGCCCACAGGGACTGCACTTCGGCAGAGACAAGGTACTGCAGGACGGTCTTGACGGCATCCGAGTCGGTGAAGGAGAACAGAGCCCCTCCTGAGATGACCGTGCCGCCCGTGGCCTTCTCATCGACCATTGGTACGGGAGCAACACCCACCTCAAACTGACCTTCAACCGCCGCTATGACGGAGGCAAGGTTGCTGGACGAGGCAAGCATGGCGGCGCACCTTCCGCTTGTGAACTCGGCCGTGACTCCTGATGAGATTGCGTTGTAGGCGCCGCTGTCGTAGACCTTCTTCCATTTCTCAAGGAAGGCCTTGTATGTTCCTTCCTTGCCGAACAGGACCTCTGTGGCGGCTCCGTCGTGGCCGTTTCTGTTGTTCAGCATGTAGCTCAGACCGTTCTGGGCTCCGATGAAGGTGGAAAGCTCGAATGTGGCGGGAACTCCAGCAAAGCCGGCTCTCTGTGCCGAGCCTGTCTTTGCCACCACGGCGGCCATTTCGTCCAGAGTCGAAGGTGCTGTGACGTTCAGGGAGTCGTAGAGAGTTTTGTTGTAATAATACAAAAGAGCCGAAGCGTTGAAGGGTACGGCCAGAAGCCCCTTCTCAGAGGTGTAGGAGGAGATGCCGCAGGGCAGGATGTCCGAGACATCCAGACCGAGCCTGTCCACCGTCACAAGATAAGAGCTCTGGTTCATGTCCGTGGCGGCGGTGGCGTCCATCATTGCGATGTCCGGAAGCGACGAGGTCCCCGTGGCGGCGTTGACCTTGGTCAGAACGTCGTTGGCCTTGCCCTGGTAGATGGCCTCTATCACAATCCCCTTGTCCTTGCCGACGCTGTCGTTGAAGGTCCCGGCAATGCTTTCGAAGACCTCGGCGTTTGCTCCCTGGGCCGAGTGCCAGATTGTCACCGTCGTGACCTGACTTTTTTCGGCCGAGCCTCCTGCGAAGAGCAGGGCGGTTGAAACAAGAATCATGATTGAAAAGAAGACAGCCTTTCTGAAAGCCATTGCGTCACCTCCTTACCAGTGCGCGTTCGATTCCCTTCTTGGAGAATGCGAGTATCAAGAGGAAGGGGGCCGAAATCAGAACCAGGGCGGCCATCTGGGCCCCCGTGCGGCCGGATTCGGCGAATCCCAGCATAGTTATTCCTATCTGTATCGTTCTGGAGCGTGGCCTGTCGGTGACAAGCAGCGGCCAGAGGTAGTTGTTGAAGACGGTGATCAGGGTCTGGAGGGCCACAGTCATTACGACCGGTGTGGTCAGGGGCACCAGGACGGATGTGATGTACCTCATGTCCGAGGCTCCGTCGATCCGGGCCGAGTCGTAGCTCTCCGTTCCCACTGCGTGGAAGGCTCCCATCATCAGAAGCATCTGGGCCGCCGAGAAGAGGCTGGTGCAGATGATTCCGGCCCATGTGTCCAGAAGGCCCAGGGCTGCCGTGGTTCTGTAGTTCTGATACAGCACGGCCTCCTGTGGTACGAACAGGGTCAGAACCAGTGCCATCAGCACCGCCTTTCTTCCGCAGAAGCGAAGATGCGTCAGGGCAAAGGCTGCAAGAACCACGACGGCAGTCCTGATGATGGCCGCAAGGACGGATGTTCCCACCGAGTTGAAGATGTAGGTGAAGAAGTATCTGTGGCCGAAGACCCTGGCGTAGTTCTCCCAGACTGCCTTGGAGGGGAGGATGCTCACATTGTTGAAGTCTCCCGATGAGAAGAGGGAGGAGGAGAACATGTAGAAGAGCGGAAAGAGCACTGCTGCGGCCAGGACGGTCAGAAGGACCTTGCGGAGGATGAACTTGAACGTGTCGAACGGGGTTCGCTTCATTTCTTCCTCCGTGTTCTTCCGAATATCACCATTGCAAGTGCGGCAAGAACCAGAACCAGCGTTGAAAGAGAGTTCTGAACGGCCCTGTTTCCGCTTCTGAAGGCCTCGGTGTAGTAGTAGAACATCACCGTCTCTGTGGACCTGAACGGACCGCCCTCGGTGAGGATTATCACGGGGGCGCAGATGAGGATTGCGTCCTTGAGTGCCAGAAAGACCGTCACAAGAACGGTCTCGCGAATCATGGGAAGCTCCACCTGGAAGAAGAGTCTCCAGCCGCCGGCACCGTCCATACGGGCTGCCTCGATGACGTTCTTGTCCTCGCTTCTGAAGGCGCACATCAGGATGATGTAGTCGATTCCAAGGTCCAGGAACACGCCAATGATCACAAGCGTGGCCATGGCTCCCGGTGCATCTGTTATCCAGGCAAGGTCGGTGCCCAGAATTCTGTTGGCCACTGATGCCGTTCCGCGGAACATCTCCCGGAAGAGGAGGGAGAAGGCCGAAAGCGAGATTGCAACCGGTGCGAAGAAGATGTACTCGGGTATGAACGACAGACGGCTCTTTCTCCTTGTCAGCGATGCTGCGAGCAGTGTGACGAAGGTGTTGACCGGAACGAAGAATAGAATGAAGGTGAGCGTTACCATGAGGCTGTTCCAGAACGCCTTGTCGGAGAAGAGAATCCTGAAGTTGGACAGTCCTGCGAATCCTTTCACCTGATTGGAGGATGAGATCGTGAGGACCGAACCGACCAGGCCTTTGAAGGCGGGAAACCAGCAGAAAAGGCCCGCAAGTATCAGTGCAGGGGCAAGAAATAGATAGGCCTTGACGTTTCTTTTCAGTTTTCCGACTGGTTTCACGTTAGGTAATCTAGAACAAAACGAAAAAACAATCAAGCATAAATCAAGATTTAATTCTTTATTTTAAAATAAGATATATGACATAACAAAAGCTAACGTAAAGTTTAAATATGTAAGCTTTTCCTTCGCAAAGGATTTGTCGTAAAAAAGTTGCACAAATGTAGGCGTACTACTTTACTTTAGCGCGATAAAGTGCTAATGTGCTAGCACGATAAATAAAACGGAGACGTTATGGACAGAATAGACACCAATCTGGCTGAACAGTTCTACACTGCGGTTCTCGCACTCAGGACAAAGGAGGAATGCAGGTCCTTCTTCGACGACGTGTGCACCATCAAGGAACTTCAGGACCTGACGCAGAGGCTTCAGGTGGCCTTCCTTCTGGACAAGGGGATGAACTATCAGGAGATCTCAAAGGAAGCCGGAGTCTCGTCGGCCACGATATCAAGGGTCAACAGATGCCTGGTTTACGGAGACGGCGGATACAGGACCGTCATAGAGAGAAGCAAGGAGGCTGCAAGATGAGTAATCTCTGCCTCAAGGGAGAGGAGAAGGTCGTCTTCAAACTCCGCTCGCTGTACTCGTCCTTCGGATACAGGCCCTACAAGATGCGCCGCTTCGAGGAGTATGACCTCTATGCCGGGAACAAGGACTTTCTGGTCTCCGGCAACATACTCACGTTCAACGATACTGACGGAAAGCTCATGGCCCTGAAGCCCGATGTGACTCTTTCCATTGTAAGAAGCGTCAGGGAGACGGGAAAAACCGTCGCAAGGATCTCCTACGATGAGAACGTCTACCGCGTCTCGGGAAGCTCGGGCACATTCAGGGAGATCATGCAGGCCGGAATCGAGTGCATAGGCGATGTTGGTCTTGTGGAGATGTCGGAAGTGGCCCTTCTTGCCCAGATGAGTCTCTCCGCCATAAGCGCCTCGGGCGTTCTGACAATCTCGCACATGGGCATTGTGCAGTCTTTGCTTTCATCCGTGCCGGAGGCCCTGCAGCGTCAGGCCATGGCGGCTCTGTCGGCAAGAAACATCTCCCTTCTTTCAAAGCTTGCATCGGACAATCCGGAATACGAAGAGAGCCTCAACAGGCTGTCCGTGCTTCTGACTCTGACAGGCGGAACGGATGAGGTGTTCAGAAAGCTTGCATCCCTCGGTGCCGATGCATCCTCGATGGAAGAGCTTAAGCAGATTGTGAGTGTCCTTGACCCCAAAAAGACAAGAATCGATTTCTCACTTCTTGACGGAATGAAGTACTACAACGGAATCACGTTCCGCGGCTTCGTCGAAGGCGTGCCCGTACCGGTGATTTCCGGCGGACAGTACGACAGGCTGATGAAGAGGATGAAGAAGAACTGCCGGGCAATCGGATTCGCAGTCTACCTCGATGCCCTTGAGCGCATCCTTGAGGAGGTGCCCGAGTACGATGTGGACACAGTTCTTCTCTACAAGGATTCGGACGATGTCACGTCAGTACTGTCACAGGCTGCGAAGCTCAGGGAGAAGGGGCTGTCCGTTGCCACCATGAAGGAGATTCCTGCGAACCTCCGCTACAGAAGAGCCGTACAGGCGGGAGGGGACTGCAATGCTTAACGTCGCACTGCCGAAGGGAAGGCTCGGCGAGAAGGTCTACAGGATGTTCGAGGCATCGGGCTTCGGGTGTCCGGAGGTCCTTGGGGATTCGAGGAAGCTGGTTTTCGAGAATGAGAAGACCGGGGTGAGGTATTTCTGGGTCAAGCCGGGCGATGTGGCGGCCTATGTCGAGCGCGGGGCTGCGGACGTCGGGGTTGCCGGAAAGGACATCATCGACGAGTACAGGCCCGATGTGTACGAGCTTCTGGATCTGAAGACGGGGAAGTGCCGCATGTGCGTGGCTGCCAGGAAGGACTTCCGCGACAATCCGGACATCACGCTGCGTGTTGCCACCAAGTTCAGCAACATCGCTTCGGCCTACTACTCGAAGATCGGAAGGGAGATCGATGTCATCCACCTCAACGGTTCGATCGAGCTGGCTCCGGTTCTGGGCATGTCTGATGTGATTGTGGACATAGTCGAGACGGGGACCACGCTCAGGGAGAACGGGCTGGAGGTCCGCGAGACGATCATGGACATCTCGGCCAGGCTGATTGCCAACAAGGCGTCGTTCGAGTTCAAGAAGGATGCGGTCCTGAAGGTCCTTGAGGGACTGAGAAGACAGACGGAGGGTACCGATGATTAAGATAATGGAATACGGAGTGGTCTCCGACGATAGGATATTCGAGCGCTCATCCTCATCAAAGGACGTTTCGGGTGTAGTCTCAGCCATACTGAAGGACGTCAGGGAGAAGGGCGACAGGGCCCTTGTGGACTACACCCTCAAGCTCGACGGAGCTGCAATCGATTCGATAGAGGTTCCTGCCTCCGAAATCAGGGCCGCGGCGGAGTCGATGGACGCCGCCTTCATTAAGGTCCTTGAGAAGGCTGCAGAGAACATCAGAAGATACCACAGCATGCAGAAGCGCGACGGCTTTGAGATCAAGGACGGCAGGACCGTTCTGGGTCAGAAGGTCGTCCCCGTCGCTGTTGCCGGAATCTACGTTCCCGGAGGAACGGCGGCCTATCCCTCGACGGTCCTGATGGACACCATCCCGGCCAAGATCGCCGGAGTGGGGCAGGTCGTCATGGTCACGCCCCCCGGAAAGGACGGAAAGGTCAGTCAGGCGGTTCTGGCCGCGGCCTATGTCGCGAAAGTGGACCGCGTCTTCAGAATCGGAGGGGCCCAGGCCATAGCCGCCCTTGCCTACGGAACAGAGACGGTTCCCAGGGCCGACAGGATAGTGGGACCTGGCAACATCTATGTGGCCGAGGCCAAGAGGGAGGTCTCCTCATTCGTGGGAATCGACATGATCGCAGGACCCAGCGAGATCCTCATCATAGCCGACGGAAAGTCCGACCCCAGGGTCGTCGCGGCGGACATGCTCAGCCAGGCGGAGCACGACAAAAACGCCTCGGCAGTGCTTGTGACCACCAGCTCAGACCTTGCGGCCAAGGTTGCATCCGAGCTTGAGAAGCAGCTTGCCGTCCTTCCCAGGGAGGAGATTGCAAGGGCCTCGATTGAGACCAACGGCAAGATAATCATCGCAACATCGATAGACCAGGCCATCGAGATCAGCAACCGCATCGCTCCGGAGCACCTGGAGGTCTGTGTGGACAACCCGTTCGATTACCTCGGAAGAATCACCAACGCAGGTTCCGTCTTCCTGGGCAGAAACTGCCCCGAGGCTCTGGGCGACTATCTGGCAGGTCCCAACCACACGCTTCCTACAAGCGGTACGGCTCGTTTCTCATCACCGCTTTCGGTGGATGACTTCGTGAAGAAGTACCAGTATACCTACTACACGGAGGACGCCCTGTCCGAGGTTGCCGACGACATAGCGTTCTTCGCAAGGCGCGAGGGTCTTGAGGCCCACGCAAGAAGCGCACTCGTAAGAAAGGAGATTGCAGAATGAGCAGGTTCTTCTCTTCGAAATACAGCACCCTGGTTCCCTATGTCCCCGGCGAGCAGCCGCTGGACATGAGCCGCTACATAAAGCTCAACACCAACGAGAATCCTTTCCCGCCTTCGGAGAAGGCCGTTGAATACGCAAAGGCGCACACAAGGCCCGAGAACCTGTACAGCGACCCCGATTCGGTCGAGCTCAACAGGACCATTGCGGAAGTCTTCGCTGTGGAACCCGATATGGTCGTGACTAGCAACGGTTCGGACGACCTTCTGAACTTCGCCTTCATGGCCTACACGGACAGGGACAATCCGGCTCTGTTCGCAGACATCACCTACGGCTTCTATCCCGTCCTGGCCTCGCTGAACAACACGCCCTGTGAAATCATCCCCCTGAGGGAGGACTTCTCGCTGAGAGTCGACGACTACATCGGCAGAAAGGGAACCGTCTTCATCGCAAACCCCAACGCCCCCACCGGGACGGCCCTCCCGGCTTCCGAGATAGAGCGACTGGTTGCATCCGATCCGGACCGCGTTGTGATCGTGGACGAGGCCTATGTGGATTTCGGAGCAGAGAGCTGCATCCCCCTGACGAAGAAGTACGCCAACGTCATGGTCGTCCAGACCTTCTCCAAGTCCAGGAACTTCGCCGGAGGCAGGCTGGGCTATGCAATCGCGAACAGGGATCTGATTGCGGACATCAACACGCTGAGGTTCTCGACCAATCCGTACAACGTCAACAACATGACCACGGCCATGGGAATAGGCATTCTCAGGGACGGGGAGTATACAAAGAAGGTCTGCCGCACGATAATGGAGACCAGGGAATACACCGTTTCAGCCTTGAAGGAGATGGGATTCACCGTTCTGCCTTCAAGTGCGAACTTCATCTTCATCTCCTCCGACAGGATCGAGGGAGGAAGGCTGTACTCCCGCCTCAAGGACAAGGGTGTCCTTGTCAGGCACTTTACCAAGGACAGGATCTCGAACTGGTGCCGCGTCACCATAGGTTCGAGGGAGAACATGGACAGATTCCTTGAAATCACTCGCGGGATTCTCAAGGAAAGCGATGTGTGAGGGACAACATGAGAAGAAGCGCTATAGCAAGAAAGACTGCCGAGACCGACATCACCCTGACCCTGGATCTGGACGGAACGGGAAAGTCGTCGGTCGACACCGGAGTGGGCTTTCTGGACCACATGCTCACGCTCTTTGCCCGCCACGGGCGCTTTGACCTCTGCGTCACATGCAAGGGGGATACCGGCGTGGACGACCACCACAGCACCGAGGACATCGCCATAACCCTCGGCAAGGCCTTCAGGGAAGCCCTCGGAGACAAACGCGGGATCTGCCGCTACGCCGACATCACTCTTCCCATGGACGAGGCCCTGGTTCTTGCCGCCGTCGACGTGTCCGGACGCGGAATGCTCTGCTTCAACGCCTCTTTCAAGACCGAGAAGATCGGCACCTTCGACACCGAGCTTGTGGAGGAGTTCTTCATCGCATTCGCCACAAACGCCGGCATCACGCTCCACATCAGGCAGCTTGCCGGAACCAACTCGCACCACATCGCCGAGGCCGTGTTCAAGGCCGTAGCCCGAGCCCTCAGAGGGGCCGTGGCCAAAGATCCCGATGCCCCGGACGAGGTCCCGTCCACCAAGGGAGTCCTCTGATGACAGCCATCATCGACTACGGAGTCGGAAACCTCTTCTCGCTCAAGTGCTCGTTCACCTCCATAGGTGAGGATGTGATTGTAACCAAAAGCAGTGAGGATCTGAGAAGGGCCGACAGGCTCGTCCTTCCCGGAGTAGGTGCGTTCCGTGATGCGCAGAAGGCCTTCAGTGAAAGCGGCCTGCAGGATACCGTCCTGAATCTGGTCGGGGAGGGAAAGCCTCTTCTGGGCATCTGCCTCGGGATGCAGCTTCTCTTCGACAGGGATTACGAGGACGGAATCTATCCCGGTCTGGGACTCATTCCCGGAGAGGTCAGGTCCATAGCCGAGACCATAAAGCCCGGCCTGAAGATCCCTCAGATAGGCTGGAACGCACTGGAGTTCAGAAAGCCCTCCGGACTGTTCAGATACATACACGAAGGCGACTACGTCTACTTCGTACACTCGTACCACGCCACAGGCTGCGATGCCTACACGACTGCGGTCACCGAGTACGGAGGTCTTCTTACCGCCTCGGTCGAGCGCGGCAACGTCTACGGCATGCAGTTCCACCCGGAGAAGAGCTCCGATGTGGGTCTTGCCATCCTCAAGGCGTTCACGGAGGTCTGATACATGGTTCTGTTTCCTGCAATAGACATTCTCGGTGCCAGGGCCGTGAGACTCTTCAAGGGTGACTACAATCAGGTTACCGTCTACAGCGAACGCCCCTGGGAGGTCGCACAGACCTTCGCCGACAAGGGATGCAAGGCCATCCACATTGTGGACCTTGACGGAGCCCGCGAGGGAAGTGCCGTGAATATGGACGTGGTGCAGCGCATAGCCTCGGTCAGAGGACTTTTCTCGGAAATCGGAGGAGGCATCAGGAACATGAAGACGGCCGAGGCCTATCTTAAGACCGGAGTCTCAAGGATCATCCTCGGGACGGCGGCACTGGAGTCCCCGGCTTTCCTGAAATCTGCCCTGGACAGCTTTGCCGACAAGGTGGCCGTGGGAGTCGACCTCAGAGACGGCCGTGTTGCCGTCAAGGGCTGGCTTGAGACATCTCAGACGGAAGGACTTGATTTTCTGAAGTCTCTTCAGGACATGGGGGTGGAAAGCGCCATCGTGACGGACATCTCCCGTGACGGAGCTATGAAGGGACCCAATGTGGAGCTCTACAGGACCCTTTCGTCCTCGCTGGATATGAAGATTACGGCATCCGGAGGAGTCTCGACCCTGGACGATCTGAGAAGGCTTAAGGAGGCGGGCGTGTCTGCCGCGATAATCGGAAAGGCGTACTACACCGGTGCCGTGAGACTGGAGGATGCCCTGGAGGTGGCCGGATGATAACCAAGAGAATAATCCCCTGCCTGGATGTCCGCGACGGAAGGGTCGTCAAGGGTGTGAACTTCACAGGTCTGAGCGACGTCTCATCGCCCGTGGACCTTGCATCCTTCTACTCCGGCTGCGGAGCCGACGAGCTTGTCTTCTACGACATCACAGCCTCGGCCGAGGGAAGACGCCTTTTCACCGACATCCTCAGGGAGACGGCATCGAAGGTCTTCATCCCTCTGACCGTCGGAGGCGGAATCAACACACTGGATGACTTTGACCGCGTACTCAAGTGCGGGGCAGACAAGGTCAGCGTCAACTCGGGTGCCATCAGAAACCCGTCGCTTGTGAAGGAGGCGGCACTGAGGTACGGAAGCCAGTGCGTCGTGATCTCTGCGGACGTAAAGAGGGTCGACGGGGTGTTCAGGGTCTTCGCAAAGGGCGGAAGGGAGAACACCGGTCTTGAAGCCGTAAAGTGGATATCCGACTGCGTGGCCAACGGAGCGGGCGAGGTGGTGCTCAACAGCATAGACACGGACGGGGTTAAGAAAGGCTTTGACCTTGAGATGCTCAGGGCCGTGTCCGATGTGGTGGACGTTCCTGTCATAGCAAGCGGAGGGGCCGGGTGCATCGATGACTTTGTGGTCCTGTTCAAGACCCTCCCCAGGGTCGATGCGGGCCTTGCGGCATCGATCTTCCATTTCGGGGAAGTGAAAATAGGGGATCTGAAGAAGACCCTTTCGGAAAACGGGATTCCCGTGAGAATGATCTGAGGTGAAAAAATGGTTTCTGTCGATGATCTGAAATTCGATTCGGACGGCCTGATTCCCGCCATAGTGGTTGACCACAAAAGCGGAAAGGTCCTGACTCTGGCCTATATGAACAGGGAGTCCCTGGCCATCTCAATGGAGAAGCGTCTCACATGCTTCTGGTCGCGCTCCAGAAAGAAGCTCTGGCTCAAGGGCGAGACCTCGGGCAATTTCCAGCACATCGTCTCCATTACGAGCGACTGTGACGACGATGCCCTTGTGATTGAGGTAATCCCGGACGGTCCTGCCTGCCACACGGGAACATTCTCGTGCTTCACACATGAGGTCCTTCCTGCCTCCGGAAAGTGAAAAAGAACACCCGGCGTTTCGGCCGGGTGTTTCACACTAAAAGGAGGTATATTGAAAAAAACTGTTGCTCTGCCTTCTTTGTAGCAAGTACCGTGCCAAGTTGCCCGAAAACCGGTCAAACTTGGTATTTTTGTCTTTTTGGACAATGATTTTTGCCCGAAAAGGCGCTTTTGACCCTCAGAAACAGTGTGCAGAAACAGCACAGATGTGAAGAAAATGACTATTGTGTGAAAAAATTACACACTGATGTTTCAGTTTGTTGCAAAAACCGTTGGCTTAATGAACAAATGTTCAGATGTGAGAATTTGTCCCGGGGAGAAATTGTTTTACCTGCGAATTCGAGTGTGGTACCATTTTCCATGCAGAGCGGAGGAAGCGATGAAGACAATTGACGATTACATTATCACCATCCCCGATTTTCCCGAGGAAGGAGTCATGTTCAGGGACATAACCGGAATCCTCGAGCACGCCGACGGAGTGAAGCTGGCCATAGACGAGATGGCAAAGCTTCTCGAAGGCCTGGAGTTCGATTCAATAGCCGGTGCGGAGTCCAGGGGCTTCATGCTGGGAATGCCGCTTGCATACCTTCTGCACAAGCCGTTCATCCCCGTAAGAAAGAAGGGCAAGCTCCCCAGGGAGACGATCGAGGAGTCCTACGACCTGGAATACGGCAAGGCCACCATCGAGATCCACACATCCAGCGTCAAGCCGGGTGACAGGGTGGTCCTTCTGGACGACCTGATTGCAACCGGAGGCACGATGAAGGCCGCCTGCAACCTCATCGAGAGGTGCGGAGGCAAGGTCGTGAAGATCCTGGCTTTGGTCGAGCTCAAGGGACTGCACGGACGTGACGTTCTGAAGGGATACGACATCAGCTCCGTCATCGCATACGACGGAAAGTGATTTCGAAGCAGTTTTCATAAGAGGCACCAACTTCACCACGGTGCCTCTTTTTGTTATATTTGGAACCGAACGATTCCGTAACGTTACGGGGGAAGCATATGGCAACAGTTAAGAAACAGAAGACACCCATCACGCTGCTCTGCGGTTATCTCGGAGCAGGAAAGACAACCCTCCTGAACAGGGTCCTGAACAACCAGCAGGGCTACAGGGTTGCCGTTATAGTCAACGACATCGGAGAGGTCAACGTCGATGCCTCCCTCATCGCCAAGGGCGGAAACATCACCGACACAAGCGACATAGTCCCGCTCACAAACGGATGCATCTGCTGCACCCTGAAGAGCCAGATGGCCACCAACATCGAGAAGCTCATCAAGACGGGCAAGTACGACTACATCCTCATCGAGGCATCCGGAGTCTGCGAGCCCATGCCCATCGCCCAGGAACTCGAGCTGATCAAGAACGGCAAGCTGGACAACGTCGTCGGAGTCGTGGACGCCGCAAGGCTCGTCGAGGAATTCGCAGGCGGAGACAACCTTCTCAAGAAGGACCAGATCGAGGAAGAGGACATCGAGAGCCTCCTGATCCAGCAGATCGAGTTCTGCTCGACTCTGATCATCAACAAGACGGACCTTGTCAGCGAGGCGGATCTTGCCAAGGTCCGCAAGGTCGTCCAGGCCCTTCATCCCGGGGTCAAGGTCATCGAGACCCACCACGGAGACGTCCCCGTAAAGGACATCCTGGCCACCGGTTCGTTCGACTTCGACGAGGTCTATGGAGCCGCAGGCTGGTGCAAGGCCCTTGAGGAGGGCGAGCTCGGAGACGACGAGGACGATGATGACGACGATGACGACCACGACCACGAAGAGCATCATCACCATCATGAGCACGAGCACGAGGACCATGATGACCATGACGAGCATCACCACCACGAGCACAGGCACGAGGGTGAAAGCGAGGACGAGTACGGAATAGGTACGTTCATCTACTACAGGAGGACTCCGTTCGACAGGAACCGCCTGAGAGAGTATGTGAAGGACTGGCCCAGGGACATCATCAGATGCAAGGGTCTTGCCTGGTTCGGCGACGAGTATGACATGGCCTATGTCTTCGAGACATCAGGAAGACAGCTTCTCTGCGGCCCCTACGGAAAGTGGATCGCATCGGCTCCCGCATCACAGAGAAGGCAGATCCTGGCCGAGAACCCTCAGATCCGCGAGGACTGGGACGATCAGGTCGGAGACAGGATGGTCAGACTCTGCATAATCGGAAAGAACCTCAACAGAAAGGCCATTGCAACCCAGCTGGACAAGCTTCTCTGCAAAGAGGACGAGATAAAAAAGTAAAGGATTCAGAGCCCCAGCTCCGCATAAAGCGGGGCAAGGCTCCCTATCATGACTTCTTCAGGAACGCCTGCCTCGAGCAGGCTTTTTTTCGGCCTCATGCCGCAGGTCAGGATCATGCACTTCACGCCCGAGTTGCATGCCGTTCTGTAGTCAACCTCAGTGTCACCGACGTAGACAAGGTCCTCTTTCTTCAGGCCTGTCATGGCGGCAAAGGCATCGACCGCCTCTGGGGAAGGCTTGCTTTCAAATCTTCCGTGCATGCCGGAAACCAGTGTGAAGCGGATGTCCGGAAAGATTATTCCCAGGATCGTGTCCGTGAGGTCCTGTTCCTTGTTCGAATAGACGCACATTGGGATTCTGCGCTCTGAAAGCTTTTCCAGAAGCTCCCTCACTCCGGGATAGGGCTGTGTGTATCTGACAGGCTCCTCCCTGTAGAAGGCAATCAGCTTCTCCGTCAGGGCATCGAGGTCAGGGTTCTCAAGCCCCATGAAATCAGCTGCACCCGCAACCGCCTTTTTCAGACCACGGCCTACGAACGTGTTGGTCTGTTCTTCTGTGAAAGTCCTTCCCAGGGTCTTTCCCAGGGCAAGGCCTATGTCCATGGTCGTGTTCAACAGGGTGCCGTCTAGGTCGAATACTACTGCCTTCTTCATGTGCTGGATTCTACAGCAAATATGTTTTCTTGCATATGGATAACCATGTTATCATCTGAGGTGAGGAGAACCCCATGGACGGCAGAACCGATTACATTTGCACAGCTCTTTCCGTGAAGGAGATTCCGTACAAGGACTTCCCTTCATATGACAGGCAGGACATAGCCTCGCGTTTCGTGCAGGTCATAGAGAAAGAGGGACCTGTGGTGGACGACTTTCTGGAGCTCAAGGTCCTGAAGTCCTATTCCATCTTCCAGCGCGGAAGCCAGATCGCACCATTTCTGAGGGGCATCCTTCTTTCAACTGACACGGTGAGGACCACCCAGACGGACTGCGACGGAAACGAGCACTTCGTCTTCTGGCCGTCATCGTTCAGAGGCAAAGAGAACGCCATCCAGGCTCTGGACTGCCCGGAGTTCCCGGTCTACAGGCCTTCGGGAAAGAGGGAGGACATGGCAGAGGGCACGTTCCGCTCAATCGCCGACTTCCCGCAGATCGAGGTCTTCAACGCCATGAAGGAGCAGCTTCAGGGTGGCGAAGCCCTGAAGAAGGATGAGCTTCTGACATGCACCAACCACGCCCTGGGTTTTCTGGTCAAGGGAAGGCAGATCAGGGA
>Ga0310696_10003872_pt1 | contig 18521 bp, 19 predicted proteins | sample AusTroGonzalo_MG_4_FD_203885 | JGI IMG/M metagenome (GOLD analysis project Ga0310696, IMG submission 203885) | Bovine rumen microbial communities from tropical cattle in Woodstock, Queensland, Australia - Gonzalo_02 (v2) (version 2) | ecosystem: Host-associated > Mammals > Digestive system >...
GGACAGCGTTGATAGTCTCACCGGCACGCTGGGTTACCGGAATAACTAACGCGACGTTAAAGATTGTCACTTCAGGAACTACAACTGTGAACAGGTTGTCTTTGTGCTCAGGACATACTGTTCCGTCTGTTGCTAATTCCGCCAGACCTGCAGCACCTTTCCAGTGCCATATCATTCTGGCATTTTTAAGTTTGACGGTACGACCGTCTACATTTACTACTGTACCGCACCATACGCCTCCTTCCGGCGAACGTACGATACTGCGCGTTTCCCTGACGCGCTCACAATCACCTGTAATACCCATTTTCATCTCCTCTATTAACGTTTATAACCGGCCGGATAATTCCGGCCTAACAACAACACAGAGGTCCGGAGGAAAAGCAATACTTCTGACCTCACAAACTTATAACAATTTCGACATGTGAAACGCGACCCTTAGACCGGAAGAAAAAAAAGAAAACTGACGGGGCCCACTGGTTGGCCGGACCCCGCAAGTAAATAAATGTCCCGCTTCAGCCCCAAGCGACCGCCGAACCATGTTTTTGATGATTAAAAGAATGCGGTCTGATACCGGGCTGGGAAAGCATTATGAGACATATACCTGCGGGACACGGTATATGCCCGGATCAGAGGGCCCCCATGAAAGGGTTAGCAAAACGCCCCGGCGCGGTGGGTGTTCGCGCCGAGGCTGTGCCCTATAACGCAGCCTTTGTCAAGACTGTTGCCGGCGGGGCCAGCCGGTAAAACCTAGGTTCTCTTATTGACAAGAGGAGAGACCCATTTCTGAGTCCATTTATTTATAGCACTTTTATGTGTAGAATTTTGACTTTTTTTAAGGCTAGGATATGCTGCTTCTGCATTGTTTTAGGAGGTGCAACTAAATGCGTAAATTTGTAGAAAAAATGGTTAAAGAGAGAACAGAACTTGAAGAAAAGATTAGCAAAACCAAGGCGCTTATAGCTTCTTCTACATTCAACGATCTGCCGCAGAAAGAAAAAAAACTTCTGAACGAGCAGGTTCAGGCTATGGAGACTTACAGCCGTATACTTAAAGAGCGCATTGACATATACATGTAACCGGAGGAGGTAACCTCCCCCGGTTTTCATATCTAGGTTATATGGAGACCTTTACGGGCATCGTCCCTACTCTTAAACATCAGATGGAGATTGTCCTCAACCTGAACCTCCATACCACCGTCTTGATAACGTGTGACAACAAGCCTGAGCATAGGATTGTCAGGTACCTGGCCGGTTAACCTCGGATCATATTTCTCGTATACAACCCGATCAATCAGGCTGTCCAGGATATTAGGTTGTCCTTCATAACTCCAACGCATCGTCTCAGTCCAGGGTACCCCCGAAATAGGCTTGGTATGCCCGTTGGCAGTAGTACTGACAGCATCCGGCTTCAGCAGATCAGCACCGTCAAGTCCCGCTTCGGGCAGAGTTTCTGCCTGAGCAAGAATCGTAGCAGGCTCCATATTAACCATTCCCGAAGAATTATCATCAGTTCTCCAGAATGCGAACGCTACCGTATCATTTGGGCTGTGTATACTCCCCAGACTATGGCTGGGATTGGTTTCTTGTTTAGCAGTTAAACGTGACCGTACTTTAGTCTGAATCAAGTCTGTCTGCTCCGCCGTTCTTGCTATATTCAAGTGCATAGTCCCGAGCAGATACTTCTTAAGTGTTACACTCTTTCCTGCTTTGTCAGGAAGTCCAGACACAATCTGGTCAAAAACATTTATAGCCTCATCCTGTCCACCTGGAAGTTTATCACTTGCTGTTGTCCTAGCAAGGCTTTTAAGGATATACAGTATCTCCTCCTTATCGCAACGATAAGCCAATCTGGCTACAGTACGGTCTGCTGCCAGACGGCGTTTCAGTGCAACAGCGGCGATCGGGCATAGCTCTGCAAGAGTCTCTCTATCATCCAGAATGTTCCACGCGATACGGTTGGATATTGTGGTAGCTATGTCACGAAGATAAGACCTGCCGTATTTGCTGCTGAACCGGTACTCCAATTCATTTAACATTTTGGTGTAGTCAAAATGAAATCTATTAGGAATATAAACCAGTTTGGTCAACCGATCGTTGTTTACACGATTAGACAAACCCCGGTAATGACAGGCAACAAAGGGAATATCGCCGACAAGGTCTTCCAGCAGACGCTGGGTTATATCCCACCCCCATAAGGACAGGAATACGGTGAACTGGGGGCACTTTCTGAAAAGTTTCATCATGTCGCTCTCCTTTACAATTTGCTAAAAATAAAGTATGGTAAAGCCTCTTCTATTCGTTTTCCTTCCTTGTGTTTGTACCTACCCCCGGTTACGGGGGCAGGTACCGTTTTATCTGGAGATTAATATAGCGGAGTCGGCTCGTCTTTAGCACTTACAGGTTGGGACGAGGCCATATCTGCTAAGTGGACAATCATTGCATACGGAGTCTTAGGGACGATTGCAGCACCCCATTCAAGTCTACCGTGATGCGACAGGATACAATGCTCGATTTCTTCAATCTGTTCCGCTGTTACCAACTTGGACAGCACCTTCGTGGCGATCTTCGCCGACATGTAGTGATGACCAAGCAGTTCCCCGTGCCGGTTGAATCCTGTGAGTAGACCCAGCGGGCTAACATCATATTCACGGATCTTACCGATATCGTGGAGCAGAGCCGCGATGCCAATGACCTGCTTATCAAGCTGAAGACCGTGGTATGTGGCCTGCATATCAGCAGTCATCATCGCCCATTCATAGACTTCCAGCGTGTGCTGGAGTAATCCGTGAAGATAGGCATGGTGATGCATCCTAGCAGCAGGTATCAGCATATATGTATCCCAGATGCCGAGGGTTTTAAGACGGTCGACCGCTTCGGCAATTCCCATATCTGTGAACGCCTGAATGATCTTAGCCTCAAGCTCTTCATAAGGGACTGGAGCACACTGCACCAGTTCTTTAGCCTGTTCCTGCGGTAGCTGGGTCACTGATGCCAGTTTGACAGAAACTGTCCCCTGATATTCATCAGTTACCCCAGCCTTGACTTCCACCGCGTTTCCGGTCTCAAGGAGCTTGGACATGAGCGGGATATTGTCCCACACTTTGAATCCGATAACTCCGCTGAGATCCATCAACGTTCCTGCTATATATTCTTTGCCGTTACCGGCAGTTTTGGTGTCCATTTTGGACACTACAGCTTTCAGGCCAGCCACGTTAACGCCCTTAGCCGTTAAATCACTAATCTGCATTATTTACTTCCTCCTCAAGCTGATGTTTCAACACAGTGCAATAGCTTGCGTGAATACAGTCTGCACAGTTTTCACCTTTATCGCGCTGGGTCTGTACCATACTGCTTAGCAGCTTCTTAATAGTTACTAATGGATCCTCGGTAAGTACGGATTTGTCGAGGACAAAGTTTTCCTCGCGTCCACCTCCCTGGAGGATATGGATTTTGCGGTATGTGATGCTGTTTTCAGTCGGATAGTTCATATACCCTAACAGAAGATACAGCAGCACGCCGGTTTCATCTGTAACCGCTTTCTTGGCCCGCGACAGCCTAATTAAAATCAGGTTGTCGTTTTCTTTAACGACTGCATCGACTGACCCGGTCAGCAGCTGGAAAAATCCTTCCCTGGCTATGAACTTAGGATTGATTCTTACCAGCCCTCCCAGCAGTTTGGCATTTAGCAGAAGCGTCATAAGCTTGTGCAGCTTACTGTCATCTACCCCGCTGCCGTCAGGGGCCCCCGGGATCTGCCCTGCATCAAACCCGCTTCTGATAAGAGATACCAGAGAATTACGCTCAGACAATGCCTCGCGCACTGCCTTACTGAACGCCGCTCTGGAATAATCCCTAACAGCTGCACATCTGGTGCAGATTTCAAACACTTTAGTCGGAATGACTTCTTTATAATCATCCGTTAGTGGCAGAGCGACTGCCGCTTTATAGCTCTCAGTCATTTTCGGCATTCTCACTTACCTCCTTGTTAAAGACCCAGTCGTCTGATAGAATTTTGTTAGGGCAGACATTCTTATAATCACATCCTGCGCAACCGTACTGACCTCTAGCGTAAATTTCAACGTTACCCTCTACTAGTTTCTCAGCGTAATTGATAACGTTGTTAAACGCCTTATCATAACGCTGTAACTGATAGACTACGCCTTTTTCTACCGTGACCTTATAGCTGGTAGGCTTAACCTTCCGTCTGGCACCAAGGTCAATCACCGCCCTGTCTATTTCACCGTCAGGTAAATACGTTACGATACCCATCTGTTTCAGAGCCTGGGCATACAGCCATAGCTGGAATTTTGTCATCGGACTTTTCCAGACATTCTGGTTACTACTGAACGTTGTCTTCAAGTCGACGATTCTCAGGTGGCCGTCGGGCCCTAGTTTAAGCAAATCGATATATCCGAGATAAGGAATCCTGCCTTCTCCTGCAAAATAAATTACAGGGATTTCAGACCCTATTATCGGACCGTCTAGCAATTCTTTCAAATGTGACTTGGTAAGACTTTTAGTAAGAGTTTCAACCGTGGCATTGATCTCATCTGTGAACGACAGAAGGTCTTGTCCTTCCTGATACAGAACTTCGGACTTATTGTTAGCAATTTCATCTAAAGCATCCTTTGCAGCAGTCAGGAACATTAGCTCCAGATCAAGCGGCTCGAACACCGCGTCCCGGAAGACTTTAAACTCCTGGTTGATCTTCTCAATATCAATATTATTCAAGTCTATTTTGTCAGTGAATGGTATGAGAGCATCTGCAGCTTGCTCCAATACGCTATGACAGATAGTACCCAGAGTTAATGACGGCTTCGCTGTGACGAACTGTGATTTGAAGTGAAACTTATTCACGCAGTCCAGAAGCCCGTCAGCTGAGCTCTTTGAAAGGTGATGAACTCCAAACTTTCTTAGAGCCAGCTCTCCGGCTTTTCTGTACAGTGACGCCGTCTTGGCATCTAACTCTTTCTTCATTATTCAGCCTCGGCTGCCTTTTTTGGTGCAGCTTTCTTTTTCGGCGTAGCTGCAGCAGCCGGAAGATTTACCACCTTCAATTCAAACGAAGGCTGGTAGATTTTGTCAACGATCAGCCCATACATGGTCGTGTCTTTTTTGACAGCTTCCAGAAATTCTTCCTGGTTGACAGGCTTCAGTCCGCCTGGTCCTGCCAGTATGATCCTCATACTTTTCAGATCAGGAGCTTTTAAGTTGACCCCTCCGATCTCAGTTTCCTTACTAACTGGCAGCAGAGTTCTCATCATTACCAGCTGTTTCTTGATCTCATACACAGCGTGAACGTCCGCACCCAACGGAACATCCTTTACTTGTTTAAATTTTCTGTCGGCAATAGACAGACTGCCATCCTGTTTTTTCACAACGTACATTAGCTCCTCCTTAATAACAAAACGCCATTCGGCACGCGCATGCTCGTCTGCGCATACCATATTATAAATACAATACTGCCTGCTGGCATTACACCAGCTATGTGTTCTTGGGCATCTCCCCCTTATATGCTCCTTCCTTGCGAGCATGGAAGCGGCGTCTTTGGGGACAGTCATCAACGTCCTAAGCACTGATTTTGACGCTTCCTGGCACTCGCCGCATGTTAAACAGTGAGTGTCAGGAACTCGTACTGGAATGTCTATAGTCAGTTTAGGACAGACCACCCATCTAGGTGAAATCGCGTCCGCAACAGAAATCATGGCTTACCGCCTACCAATCCAGGCTGTCGTCGTCTTCGCCAAGAATGGTGTCTCCGAGATTGTCTTCACTTCCGACTGAAGCAGAAGTGGGGGTATGTTGTGCATAAGCACTGCCTGAAGCTACCTTGGGAGCTTCTCCGGTCCCAGGGATAGTTGTCTGCTGGGATACAGCAGATGCAGCCGAGCCTCCGGATGCCAGACGGATCTGGCGCGTTCTTTCGGCCCTTGCGGTCTTATCCTTGTCCTTCTGATCGTACCAGCGGACGATTCCTTCGTTGAGTGCTGAGATAGCTGCAACAGCTGATTCGTCCAAAGTCGATCCTATCTCTACATCTGTGGACAATGTACCGATAGTACCTTTACCTCCGGCGATCTGTTCTTTCGCACAGGTAATGATCGCTGAGTGAGCTGAAGGGTACGGATTTGGATCATTGTTTGCAACCAACTGCTGACGCAGGGTGTCCTTAAGCCGGTTCAACGCATCGATGTTGTCTAAGCTGGAGATATATCTTCCGAGCTTAAATGCGCTGTCTTTCCCTTCCTCGCGGTAAAGAATCAACGCGGTTTTGCCGAGCGGTCTGCGGTTTTCTTTATCCTCGGCCTTTACACCAGGTTCCGCAAACGGACATTCTGTCTTACAGTAAAATCCGGACTTCGAGATTACTCTGTTGTGGCTCTCGCACAGAACAGTTCCCAATGCATCATTCTTTTTAGTGCATCTGCATTCAACATACGGCAGGGCTACCAAGAAGATGACTTCAAGTTTTTTAGTTAGAAGAGTCTCTGGTGAACCCTTATGCTTGCATTTAAACATACCCTCTTTATCGAGAGTCAGTTTCCAAGGCGTAAACATCGCTCTTGATGATACATCATTCGGGTCTTTCGGGACTACCCACTGGTCCCATCTTGGAATTAAGTCTCCGGCAATTACCGCTGCCGGTGCGCTCGCTTTCGTTGCCATTTTTGGCCTCCTCAAAACGTTAGTAATTCAAACGAAGGTTTTACCCTTCCACATCTACTTATATCAATTTCAATCGCATGCTTTTACGGTCGAACATGACCATTTGTCAATGTAAATCTCGTCTTTATCCCCATCGGTAGGACCGGAATAAGGAGTATCACTGTCAATGATTTCAACAATAAAACCGTCAGGTCTGTACTTGACAATACGATAAGGTTTTTCAACCGGAGTATACAGAGACGGCGTAGGGCTGACTGCGAGCGAAGCGTGGCCTATGCAGTAATAGGCGCCTAGTTCGCGTTTGTAAACCAGAGGTCCTTCATAGGAACCGCAGTGCTCACAGTAAGTCAATTTCTTTTCCGAAGCGGTCATTTCCCCTCCTTCTGTTTCAGGACAGCCTCCCTGTTTCGTATCATGCAGAACAGCATGTCTCTGCGTCCTTTTCGTTTTGGCATTGTCTTGCAGCATTGCCAGGCCAGCTCACAACGATAAACTAGCTCTGGCTTACAGAGAAAAAATCTCTGAACAGATCTGCAAACTTGGAGCTCATCAGTTTGCCGGCGTAGAGGGATGCATCATACCATGCACCGCCTCTCGCAACAGCTTCTGCAAGTGTGATATCAAGGGCATCCGAACTGGAATCCGAAACTGCTACCAGGTAATTAAGAACATAGAACAGATCAACATCGCTGAGTCCGACGGCCCAGGAATACCCGGCACGGAGGCGTTCGACTCGTGCTGGTGATGAAAGTTTAGCTTTAAAGGACTTAGCCTTGTCAGCTGAATACACTTCAATATCCAGAGTTACGTCGTCTTCGTTGTCTTCAACAAGAAGAGCATCAAAGTAGGCAGCATAATCCTCCACTGTGATTTTAATTCTCTCGCCGGTCTGTGCGCTGAAATCTACTACTGATTCAAATTCTACATCGGAGAGTACAGGCATACCCCAGGCTTTTATCGCTGCATCGCGGTCGTCTTTGAATTTCTGAATTGACTCCTCAAATATAACTCTCGGAGCTTTGCGTACCGCGTGCATGAGTTTTTTTACGTTTTCTTCGTTATCAAGTGTCCCTGGTGCGAAAGTGCGTCCGGCAAGATTTTTAATATCGCTGACCGGGTATCCGGCTTTTGCGAGTTTAAGGAACTCTCTTACAAGCATTTCATTCTCCTTCCAGTAAAAATCAACTAAAACTGAGCCAGAGTAGCAGAACGGAAGTTTTTGTAAAGAAATCCTGAAAAAAATTTTAATACGGTGTTTTCATTAAAGAAATTGATATAAGTAATTGTGGTGTGAACTCTATTAACAACTGAATTTTGAGAGGAGAAAATTATGAGAAAACGTAGGTATTGGGTCAAATCTGATTTGCCGTGGAGACAGGTGAAGAATCTAGGTGTATTTATTTATGGAGTAATGTCCCAGAACCCGGGGATCTGTTATATAATTTACCCGGAAACAGGGAAGGTTATGAAAGTATTTTGTGATCCGGCAAGTGAAAGCGGACGTCTGTTGAAAGACCAGAACACATTGACTCTTAGAGAAGTAACTGTACTGAAGAACGGACCTGAAGGTATTGCCGAATTTCTGGAAAGTACCGACAGACCGTGCTTCCTGCTGGATAATCAGAACCTGACTTTGGAAGTCTTGACTTCGATGAAGGTTCTGAATATGGTAGATGTCTACCTGACGACCGAACATGAGAAATTCGGCCTGATTCAGGTAGACGCCGGTAAGAACAAAGTAAACGAACTCGCCCGTGCGATATACGGCATCAGGACGGGATTCGGGGACGTAAAGGGGGAATAAATGATAGAAGGGGCTATGAAGTTCTACGAGAAGTTCGTCAATTTCCTGAAGTCAAGCTGCAAAGACAGCTGTCTTATGCTGATAGACAATAAAGACTGGAAATTCAAGAACTTCTCCTTAATCGAAGATTTGAGTGAGGCATGGATTACCAGCCTGGTGGAGGCCTGGCGCTATGTATCATTCTCAGTCGGTGACGCAGCTATGGTCACTGACAGTTTTCTGACATTCGCCAGAGAAATGCAGGATAATGAGGACGATTCATATCTGCAGCTGAATCTTGACGATCACCCTGGTGACTGCAAGTACTGGCTGGCAAGAGCCAATGAGCTGAAGTCCAGCCTGGCAATTAAAAAACACCAGGTCAAATACAAACCTGTCGTGCTTGTTGATGTCGACCTTAAAGACCAGGAACGTCTGTTGAAAGACGGTGGGTTTATTCCTGCTGCTGCAGACGCAACTTATCTTAAAACACTGTCTGCTCCAGAGAAAATCAAACTGCTGCGCACTGTTTGCAATCTGGATTTGATAGTAACCGAAACCGAACCCAGCCTGGTGGTTTTTACCGGCGGCGGATTTCACATCTGGTACACCCAGACAGAGGAGACCGATGCAGACAGATATGCCGCGCTGCATAAAATGATCTGTGAAAAACTGTCCAATCTGCTACCTGATATTGTGATAGATTCGGCTGCAAGCCACATCACTCAGAATATCAGACTGCCTTACACCTACAACGGTAAATATTCGCCTGAGATAGCGTGTGAAGTAGTGTATGAAGCAGATGAGTTTAAAACACCTGACTGGATTACTGAGCTGCATAACAGTATGGAAGTCGTCCAGTCTTACAACGGGGGAACCTCTATCAATGTAGGTTCACCTGAGGCATACAGCGTAAACGGTTTATTGACGGTGTCTGCGAAATCTCAGACGAACAAGAGTAAAAGAGAGGGCTTAAGAAATTTCAGGAGAGATCCGAGGATGTGGGACTTTATTCAGAGATATCTTACGTTTGAAGGTATCTGTTCCTACACAAAAACTCCTCTGCATAATTATTCAAGACGGGTGAATCCTGAGAAGGATAATGATTATTACCTTCTTTGCAGCAGCCCCCTGCGCAAGGACGATCATCCGTCTTTTATGGCGTTCAACTCAGGTCTCTTCTGCAGAGACATGGGTAGGAATGACAAGGTGTATGACTTCGGGACGCTGATGAGACTGCTCCTTGTCAAAGCCAAAGAACGCCTGGGGTTCGCCTCGACTGAAACCACCCGGTACGAGGCGGACTTTCATTGTGTCTTCGCCACATACATCAACTATGTTCAGAAGACAGGAACCAGTATTCTCCCTATGCTTGAAATGAATAATTCATCGAAAAAGCGTGAGGGCATTGATACTGAGTTTGACCCGAAGTTGTTAAAAAAGGTATTTCCAGGAAAGCAGTATTACTGCAATCTTCAGGTTACCCTTGACGGCTGGGTCAAACAGTTCCGGAAAGCCGGTGAATGGTCAGATGACTTCATGAGAGATTTGTTGGCGAAGACATCGGATATCTACTACTTTTACGACGCAAAGCAGGCACACAGCGGCCAGGCCTATCTTACAAATGCGGTTGTACTTTGTGTGTTACACTATTTCAATCAGTGTAATCTGTGTATTCAATTTGACCGCCCCGGCAAATTTCAAGTCTATGTCGTAAACCGTGAGCTGGGTCTGCATGAACCCTGGGAAACCTGGGTAGTCAATCACACAATAACCGGGCACAAGGAAGATCTGGCGGCAAAGACAGCAATTCAGTCGTTCATTGTCAACAGCAACATGGCAGACTCAGGATCGTTACCGAAAGGCACTTCCAGACTGTTTGATTATGTTTTCGGCGTTTTATCCGGAATGGTGTCTATGCCGGAGGAGCTGGCCACGTACCTACCGACAACGGTTGTTCCGAACGATGAGCTGACGGTTAAGCAGGCGATCATCCAATATCTGACAACACAGGTAGTGCCCGGGGCTAACATTTCCCCGTGTGACATCAAAATCTCATTGTTGAACTCAGACCACTACATTGAGTTCGACAACTGTTTTGTTTTGTATCTTACGGTTCCGTCAGAGTATCACAGAATAGGAAAAATTCTTCCGAAAGAAGAGAAAGGTGTGTTACTGCGGAAAGCTGTTGTCGACCTCCGTATCAACCATCAGTACATACCCGGAAGTTTGACTCCGAAGTTCGATAAATTTGTCAGCGACATGACTTACGACGGCAACTGTTTCGATCAGGCATTGAAGTACTTTACCGCATCGCTGCTGTACTCCCCGAGAATGCACCCCGGAAGAGTATGGTTTCTGCTGGGTCGTGACGGCGACAACGGCAAATCGGTTATCGGTACTGTAGTAGCAGGACTTCTCGGTGAAAGATATACAACTACCAAAGATCTGTCTGATCTTACAGCTACCACGGATAAAGGTAAGAACACGAGGAATGAGCTCATTCATTCTCTGCTTAATGTCACCCAGGACAGTAGCAGAAACAAGCTTGAAGGCGTGTTCAAATCGCTGATTGAAGGCGAACCTGTATCGGTAAGAGCATTGTACCGAAAAGAGTATGATGTCTGCCTGCCTACTCACTACATGGTTAATGCGAATAGTCTTCCGGCTACCTGGGGTGAGACCCAGCCGTTGGTAAAACGAATTGTCCTTACCAGAGTTGACAGAGTTGTACCAAGAGAGAAACGAATCGACAATCTTGGCAATAAGATAGTCAACGAAGAGGCTTCCGGTATATGGCCTAAAATTATCGCTACCGCCCCGTTATATCTCGATAAAGGTATCAACGGATTTATTTCTGCTAATCAGCTCGCAGAAATGAATTATGAGTTTTTTGAGCAGAACGACGTATTCACATTCATGCGTGACTATACGTTCTACAACAAGAAAGCCGGCTGGCATATCTCGGGTAAGCAGTTCAAAGTCCTGTACAATAAATACAGGAACATGCTGAGCAAGCAGTCTGTAAGCTCGGATAACTTAATTTCCGAAGCTGAATCCTTTGCAAGGAAAATTTATCAAGGAAGAATAGATGACGATGTCCTGGATAAGGGTTTCGGATACAGGTCAAGTAAGTTCCGCGGACTCCCCATAAGAATTTATGTTCCGCCCAAGAACGTAGGTAACTTCAGTGCTCTGGATAGCGAGCCTGACGGTACCCCGCCACCTGAAGATGCTGACGGTAACACCTATTAACTCTAGCTTCAACCGGCTAAGCCGGTAGTCCCATTAGTTTGGTATTTCAAATTACTCTTTTAGGCGTACACCGGTCTCGCCTGCGGCAGACCGGTTAACGCCTTGATCCGTGATGTTAAGCTAGTATACAGCGGCCCGGATGGGGAACGGACCGCTGTTTTTTTCAAGGAGGTGAAAATGACGGTAAACTCTAGCAAGACCTTCTTCATAATGCAACAAAAAATTTTGAAAAAACTGGTATGAGAAAATGTACGGTGAGTACCACCGGTTATTTTTTCCTTCAGTTCTAAACGATAATTTTTTGGATTCCAGTACGTCAAAATATTATTTAGTTTATGTCATAAAATATTGAGCAGAAACGGGTTACTCTGCTCAGTTTAATAACTTATTTTCAGAGGAGATTAAAATGACAAAGAGAAAAATTTTCGTTCATGGTCGTTTAGCTCACGCTGACGACCTCCTTGCAACGGCAGTTGTCATCTATTCACATCCTGGTGACGAATTTGAAGTAGTTCGCGATGACAGCCAGGCTAAGAACGCTGGCCCGGAAGATTTCGTGCTTGACTGCGGCATGAAGTTCGATGGGAAAAATTATTTCGACCACCACCAGCTTGAGGTTGATGCAGAGCAGGGCTGCGAATGCGCCCTCACGCTCGCACTGAAGACCTTTGCTCCTTGGGTCCTCAAGGATCCAATGTACTCAGAATTTGTTGAGTCCGTTAGGGTTTTAGACACCCTCGGACCGAACAAGTTCAAAAAGCGCTACGGAAACATACGAAACATTTTCCAGGATACTTCTATCCAAGAATTCATGGAAAATCCCACTGCCGAGGCGTATCGCACTGCACGACAGCTTAAACGCCGCGAATACACCGGAACGATGATACCCACGTACGTTGAATGGATAAAGAATCACTCACGCACCGAAGGTAAAACTCTCGTATTCACATCGAACCAGTGGGAAACTTTCGATGTAAAGAAAGACCGCACTGGTTTCAACGAGGCAGTCAATTACGTAACTGACGAAGGAGGTCAGTACGTGACCATAGGGGACGACCCTGACGACAACTGCAAAGTGATCGTTAGGACTGCAGCTGGCGAGGACGCTGGTGTTGATCTGTATAAATGTAATCCCGAGAAACTTCATTTCAAGCATCTCGGAGGATTCATTTGTAAGTACTTCGAGCAGGATCCGGAGGAATACGGAAAACTAGTTGCCGAAGCGATGCCAAAGTAAGCCGATCTAGGAGGTAGCACCCGTCGTTAGGGTGCTCGTAAGGGGGTTCGTCCGCCCCGCCTCCACCCCAGGGGTTTGAGGTAGTACCCGCCGTTAGGGTACTCGTAAGGGGGCTCGTCCGCTCCGTCTCAACCTGTAATCGATTTTTTTGGAGGCAACACATGAGTGACGACTGGAGGAAAGGATGTGACCAATACCCGCTAGCCTGTGAAAACTGCGAGTACTGGTGTCCTGCCTTCGAGGATGACCCTTTTTATCCCGGCGACGGTTACTGCCGGAAAAAGGAGAAGTCCTCTGAGGATGAGGACGAGGAATAGGCCCGGTAGGGCCTGTTCTTCCGCAGTTTCTTTTTTTTTGATTCGGGCTGGGTCAATTTTGTCATAAGTATATGAACGAAAACATTGTTCACTTTAGAAACACATAGAGGAGGAAAAAATGGAAAGTATGAATTTAAATGCGTTGCTTGCAGGATCAGCAACGTTTAACAAAAAAGAGGATGAGGACCTTAAAGATCTGTTCCCGAACCTCACAGTTCAGCCCAGGACGTTAAACGGGGGCTTTAGAGTACTGTATTCGGGTTTGTATGAATCAGTTCTCAAGGAAAGAGTTACCGGAGTATTGACCGATTATCGCGGTAAGACCGCAGAAGTCGGAGTTGTACAGAGCAATCTTCAAACAGCTAATTATCGTAAATTTCAATGTGCTCCGTTCCCACCGGATGAAGCAGTGGAGTACGGTAAGGTTCAGTATGATAATTCTGATCACCTCAGGATATGGGTTGGAGCCTATGTCTTAGGCGATCTCAGGATTTATGATAGCTGCGCCATCAAGTGGCGGGACAGTACAAGATATCTACTAATTCCGTACACTGCCAACGTGTACAATATGGATGTTGACTTTTTCGGTCCGCGTAGCTGCTACAGATACGTATACGTCAGCGGTTATCCGCGTCAATGTCTAGGTACCATCAAATCAGGTGGTTTAGAAGCGGTAGCGTATAACCGTGATTTGCTGGCAGATTTTGACGAGGAGCGGTGGGGGAAGTATCCTCATGGATTCATCCCGGTATTTTGGCCAGAGAAAAAAACTGACTTGGCAACAATTCAGGATGACGCACTCGGTGCGTTTCTCGGGCAGTTCATGCCGAACGATGATGATGAATCGATTTTGCCCATATTGGAGGATCTGGTTCCAGGAATAGGGGATCTGCTTCATGACTTCTTACATGAAGAAGCGGTTAATAAAGAGGCGATGATCGATGCGCGGGACTTAATCCCGGAAGCATACGTCCGAGACGGATGGTCGCAGAAAGTATATGAAGCTTATATCAAGATTCTGGCTGCGACTTATGTAGATACTTGGAATCGAGGTATCGATCACCTTGAGGGAAGGAGGTAAATATGAAGGAAATTATGTTACAGGACTGGCGCGACCTAATAGCCAATATCCCCAGCTGGATCGATCAGAAGAACGTTCCGGTTAAGTATGCTAAACACGGCGTAGGTCTGATTATAGAAGTGCCGGAGGTTAAACCTGCGCTGGAGCTGCCGAATCTGCCGGCACGAATAGGCGGAGGATCGTTACTGTCAGTGTTTACCAAGCGTTCGGTGGCGCTGTTTCTGACGTGGCACTGCGGAAGCTGCCGGAATTATGCCGTAATGCTGAACGGCACATGGCAGCACGTAGTAAATCCTTTTGTAATACATGAACATAAAAGGGTTTATGTTACGTGGGACCAGCTAGAAGCGGCTAATATCTTATACGGTATCGAGTACCGATACGCCCAGGAATATATTCGTTTCCTGGCTAAAAATCAGACTGCGGAAGAAGAAGGTGAACCTGTTGAGGAACAAACCCAGGAGTCGCAGGACCAAGCTGCAGCCGTATTCGGGTTGTGAGAAATGGTATAAGTATTTGGAACGAGGAGGGTTCTCGTTTCGTTTATTAACATCTTTTCTAGAGGAGAAAAAGCCATGAACAGACAAATGGCAGCAGCTGAGCTCAACAGCTTTAAAAATGAGTATCCGAACTTAAATCATTGGCTTGCTTCGCTCAACGAGCAGGAGCAGATTATGGTTCTTAAGGGTCTTGCTACGACAGACCTTATGAGGAGAACGTTCCCTAATTTCGCTGAATTTATCAACGGAATGACAAAGATCTCGTCCCCGATCTTCGATCCTATTGAGGATCCGGTCAGCGGTGTCGAAAGAGAGCTCCGCGTATTCTTTGGGGATCATGTTCCGCAGGATCTCGCTGAACTGCTCAACGAATTCAGAGATGACGATCTTGGTGACCTTGCTCCGGCTGAAGAGCAGACTGACGACCTCGGTGCACTTGCAGCTACAACAGAGCCCGAAACTGAAACTACGGTTGTCTTTACATTTATCGCAGGCAACCATTCCTTCCAGGTTCGCGGTAACGATAGACAGTCATTCGCTGACAGGCTTGTTGCTAAGATCCAGGAACTCAGAAACAGTGGATTGCCGGTAGATCAGATTCCTCCGGTATTTCGTAATTTGAGTGAAAGATTCTGGCCGTCGATCGCGGAAAACGTCTATGAGGATCAGCTTGCACAGCGCCAGGGAACAGCTGAGGCCCAGAGGGAAGTTCGCAGCTTCGCAGCTAAGAACTCCACAAAAGGCTAGCAACCATTAACCATCAGGCAGAAGCCCCCTTAGGGGGGCCGATGCTTGATTTTTTTGTAGGAGGAAGAAAATGATTAAGCTAAGTATAATGCAGGTAGGGGCTGGAGGCACCGGTTCCTGGTTTGCGCGAACATTAGCGCAAATGCTATGTCAGTTCAATGACGTTCATAAGAATCTGCTCAAAGTACACTGGGGGATCTACGACTATGACGTCATTGAGAAGAGAAACCTGTTAAGACAGCCATTTTTGGCTGGGATAGGAACCCCAAAAGCCATTTTCCTGGCCGAGACTCTTAAGAGTTTATTTGATATTAACGGCTGGGAACAACGTAATGTCGATGTCCGGCCGGAGATAAATATGCTACGTGGGGAAGCACTGGCTATAGCTGTAAGCCGAATGTGTGAAACCGCCCGAATCGTAGGCACGGATATAGAGCTCTGTTTAATTGTATCCTGTGTTGACAATACGTATACAAGAACCATTCTTGAGGAAACAATCGCGAAGTTCCCTCAGAAATATGTATATTATGTGAATATGGGCGTCAGCCCTGAAGGCGACTGGTATGCAGAACGAATCGACGGGGAGTCGTTGATTCCTACCAAGTATGATGAGCTTAGCTATCCTGATGCTATGCTCAGCTGCGGTCAGCGTGCCGAGACAACTCCGGTACCTCAGACAACTTATTCTAATATCATGGCGGGAGCGATGGCCGCACACATGGTAAATAAGCTGTTAGGGGAGGTCACAAACGATCTAGAATCCAATCCTATACTCTGTATTGAAGGCAAGGACTTCACTACAAAAGATATTAGTGAACTGTATCTGCCGGTTCACATCGCTGACGTAGCTGCAGCAGCTCAGGCAGCAGAGGAAAAGAAAGCAGAGGAAATATCAACAACGACGACAGAAAATGTGGAGGAACACAATGACGAAAGTATTGACGAGGAGAGCGATCTCGCTTCACTCCTCAGATGAGATTCGGAGCCTTGTTATGAATAAAAACGGGGTTCTGATTAACGAAGAAGGCCCGGTGTATGACGTCCTGCGCCTCAATACTATGGGCTGCCAGTCGATTGAAGTCGACGGCGTTAAATATGTAGTAGAGCGTGAGAACAACGATCTCGGTGATATGGCTAACCCCACAATTCTTCACCCGAATCTTGCAGCGCTTGCAGACAAGCCTGCGCTTGGTATCACAGTTAAGCGTAAGATTCCGAAAAAGAACCTTATGGAGGCGCGTGCCATAATGCAGCTCGTTTATGATAAGCACAAAACCGAGGTTATGGTCTTCATCCTGTTCAACAAAAGAACGGGTGAGTTCATAACAACGATCCCGAAGCAGGAAGTTTCCAGCGCTGCCTGCACTGTCCAGGCTGAAGATTCGGTCGAGCATCAGTCAGCTGACGTGATCATGGCTGCAGATTTCCATTCGCATCCGTTCGGCGGCGGACACGGATTTCTGAGTGGCACGGATCACGATAACCACGACAGTTATCCTGACGTGCCGATCGCATCGTTTAATTTTAGTGGAACACCGGTTGTAGGTAGTCTTTACAATTTTGGAGTTCTCAAGTGTGAATTTGGCGAGATTCCGCTTGAGATGGAGGATTTCTGTGAAACACCGGATGAGGTCATTACAGTCACTCAGGCAGACCACGATAAATGGGATGCCATTATCGAAGAGAAAGTGCACACCCGTACATATACCACGTCATACGGAAGTTACAGCAGCGGTTACGACTACTGGACGACCAAAGCAGCATCCAGTTACTGGCGGCGCACAGATGACGAAGACGGGTTCGATGAGTTTGTTCCGGGAATTCCTAAGGCACCTGAAACGGCTAAGTCCGGGAGGGGGGCCAAACCAGGAAACGGAAAAAAGGGAGGAAAAAAGTCCGGAAATAAATCCAGCAGGGGAACTATCCTGTCTACCACTAAAGACGGAACAGTCTGGGTCAACGGAAAAAAGGTTGGGAATACTTGGCCTGATTATGTCGATCTGGGCGAGATGTACAGAACGGTGGAAGATGTTGCCAAAGAACTTTGGCAGTCGAATCCACTTATGACCGCTGAGCAGGCGGATGCGTTCAGATCAGGATATGATACGGGATTTGACGACCCGTTCCTTGATGAGCAGGTAGACGGGATGGATCTAACCAAAGAAGCGGAAGACTTCCTGAAGTACAGCTACATGACAGGCGTGCCGGGATCCTACCTCGCAGTCGATGAATGGCCTAAAGTCAAACAGCGTGACGTAGATGCGATCGTCATCCTGTTAGATAACAATGGTCTCTTTGAGAGCGAGGATATAGACAAGGTTAAGTATCCGACCCTTTACGGATTTCTGAATGAAATCGAAAAGAGTCCTACGGCCAGAAACCGACTGATGGGCATCCCGAAGCTCTATGTTGCTGCTCTGTTCGGTTTTGGTACTGTAGCTAATTCCACGGCAGCCAAGTTGAAGCTTGAACTTCAGCAGATGACGGTCGAACTGGCAGAAGATGTAGCTACTGCTGATGCGATCCACACTGCCCAGGCTTTAGCTGAAGCGAAAAAAGAAGCTAGCGCGATAGAAGCACAAGGTCTAGGGAATGACGCCAGCGATCTGACTAAGATTGGTTCAGAAGACAACGAGGACGATGACGGTAAGTAGACAATGAGAAGAGGGGGGCTGACTACGCCCCCTCGAGTAATTTTTTTAATAACGCTGAGCGTTTGTCGATGCACCGAAGTCGGCAATAAGTTCTTCAAGAAGAGAGCTTCCGGTAGTACTGGATCCTTTGCCGGCAATATTTTTAGCTTCTTCGCTGTTGAAAGTCTGTACTCTGGTGTAGGTACAGCTGAGACTACCGGTACCGCTAAAGGTGGTAGGCTGGCCTACAGCTGCTCTGAGGTTAGTGCCGCCGTCTACATCCTGGAGAACGCAGCCTTCATA
>Ga0310696_10003873_pt1 | contig 18519 bp, 16 predicted proteins | sample AusTroGonzalo_MG_4_FD_203885 | JGI IMG/M metagenome (GOLD analysis project Ga0310696, IMG submission 203885) | Bovine rumen microbial communities from tropical cattle in Woodstock, Queensland, Australia - Gonzalo_02 (v2) (version 2) | ecosystem: Host-associated > Mammals > Digestive system >...
TCGGAGCTACCATATATATAGGTAGCTCCGACCGACCGACAAAAAATCTTATCGCGGGACAATATGCCAATTACAAATTGGACAACGCTGAGATATTCTTGTCTACTTCCAAAAAGTATCTGCCTCTACCTCAAAAGTGATTAGGTCTTGATGTATATTAATAAATACTTTAAAAATGTTTATGTAATCATTTGGGTATATGAGAATTGTTTTGTGTATTTGTGATGTTTAGATTGAACCAATATTACGTTTAGTCCAGCTCCTTTTCACCTCCCTTCGCTTGGTCGAAGGACGCTCGCTAGGGCAAGCGCACCAGGGGGACGTACATGCTTGAGAAGGGCAAGGACAACGTCGCTTTGTCTATGAGCGGTAGCTTTGGTGATGACAGCAACAACGGCGGCTGCGGATCAGCTCTTATTGCGGACCAGCCAATTGTCAGTTCTCAATTCTCAATTCTCAATGAGCAATTATTTATGGTCAAAGTCCCTTTTCTGCCCTTCTTTTTTATATATAAAAGGTAAAAAAGCGAAAAGAGAAGATGAAGTTACATCAAAAGTAGGAAAATATTTGGCCAATTAATGAAAAAAGGCTATCTTTGCACACTAAATCCCTTAAACTAAAAGAAAATTATGACCGCAAAGCAAACAATCGAGGCTGGAAAAGCCATTCTGGGAATCGAATTCGGTTCCACACGCATCAAGGCCGTACTCATCGACCAAGACAATAAACCCATCGCTCAGGGCTCGCACGAGTGGGAAAACCAGCTCGTAGACGGCTTGTGGACCTACAGCATTGAAGCCATTTGGTATGGTCTCCAGGACTGCTATGCCGAACTGCGCAAGGACGTGCTGAAGCAGTACGACTGTGAGATCGAGGCTCTGGCTGCCATTGGTTTCTCAGCAATGATGCATGGCTATATGGCCTTCAACGAGAAACAGGAGATTCTGGTACCTTTCCGTACCTGGCGCAACACCAATACGGGCAAGGCCGCTGCTGAGCTCTCAGAGCTGTTCAACTATAACATCCCCCTGCGCTGGAGCATCAGTCATCTGTACCAGTGTATCCTTGATAACAACGAACACGTGAACGACATCAAGTATCTGACCACCTTGGCAGGCTATGTGCACTGGCAGGTAACGGGTCAGTTCGTGCTGGGTGTAGGCGATGCCTCGGGTATGATTCCTGTAGACCCCGCCACTAAGACCTACGACGCTACGATGGTAGAGAAGTTCAATAAACTGATTGAGCCGAAGGGCTACAGCTGGAAGTTGCTCGACATTCTGCCCAAGAGCTTGAACGCAGGCGAGCAGGCAGGCTTCCTGACTCCCGAGGGTGCCAAGAAGCTTGACGTGAGCGGACACCTGAAACCTGGTATCCCCGTTTGTCCTCCTGAGGGCGACGCTGGCACCGGTATGGTAGCTACCAACGCCGTGAAGCAGCGCACCGGCAACGTATCGGCTGGTACCTCTTCATTCTCAATGATTGTGCTGGAGAAACCCCTCAGCAAGCCCTACGAGATGATTGATATGGTGACCACTCCTGACGGTTCACTGGTGGCTATGGTGCACTGTAACAACTGCACCAGCGACATCAACGCATGGGTAGGCCTGTTCAAGGAATACCAGCAGTTGCTGGGCCTGAAGGTTGACATGAACGAACTGTATGGCAAGCTGTTTAACAAGGCTCTGGAAGGCGATACCGACTGCGGTGGCTTGATGGCCTACAACTACGTATCGGGTGAGCCTGTAACGGGTATGGCCGACGGTCGTCCCTTGTTCGTGCGCTCAGCCAATGATAAGTTTAATCTGGCTAACTTCATGCGCGCTCACCTCTATGGTGCTATCGGTGTGCTGAAGATTGGTAACGATATCCTGTTTAAGGACGAGATGATCCGCGTGGACCGCATTACTGGTCATGGCGGCTACTTCAAGACTGCAGGCGTAGGTCAGCGTATGCTGGCTGCAGCCCTTAACTCGCCCATCTCAGTGATGGAGACCGCTGGTGAAGGTGGTGCATGGGGTATTGCCCTGTTGGCTGGTTACCTGATCAACAAGAACGGCAAGAACCTAGCCGACTACCTGGAAGATGTGGTATTCGCCGGCAATACCGGTGTGAGCATCGCTCCTACAGCCGACGATGTGGCTGGCTTCGAGCGCTATATTGAGAACTACAAGAAGTGCTTGCCCATTGAGCAGGCTGCTGTAGAAGCAAAGAAATAATGTTACACTATTAAATACAAAATTCATTATGAACGACAACAAAGTCATGAACAAAGCTGCCGACAATATCCGAATCCTGGCAGCTTCGATGGTTGAAAAGGCTAAGTCGGGACACCCCGGCGGCGCAATGGGTGGTGCTGATTTCATCAACACACTGTACAGTGAGTTCCTGGTTTACGATCCTGAGAATCCCGCATGGGAGGGTCGTGACCGTTTCTTCCTCGATCCTGGTCACATGGCTCCTATGCTCTACAGCCAGCTGGCCCTCATCGGCAAGTTCTCACTGGAGGATCTGAAAAACCTGCGTCAGTGGGGTTCAGTAACTCCCGGTCACCCCGAGCGCGAGATTGAGCGCGGCATCGAGAATACCTCTGGTCCTCTCGGTCAGGGTCATTGCTTCGCCGTAGGTGCTGCCATCGCCGCTAAGTTCCTGAAGGCTCGTCTGGGCAATGTGATGAACCAGACCATCTACGCCTACATCTCTGACGGTGGCGTGCAGGAGGAAATCTCACAGGGTGCTGGCCGTATTGCCGGTAACCTGGGCTTGGACAACCTGATCATGTTCTATGACGCTAATGATATTCAGCTCTCTACCAAGACAGAGGTGGTGACCAGCGAGGATACCGCCAAGAAGTATGAGGCATGGGGCTGGTATGTGCAGAAAATTAACGGTAACGACGTGGACGAGATCCGCAAGGCCATCAAGAATGCACAGGCTGAGACCGCACGTCCTTCACTGATTATCGGTCACTGTGTGATGGGTAAGGGTGCACGTAAGGCTGACAACAGCTCATATGAGAGTAACTGCGCTACCCACGGTGCTCCTCTCGGTGGCGATGCTTACATCAACACCATGAAGAACCTGGGTGCCGATCCCGAGAATCCATTCCAGATTTTCCCCGAGGTTAAGGAAATGTATGCAAAGCGTGCTGAGGAACTGAAGAAGATTGTAGCTGAGCGCTACGCCGAGAAGGCTGAGTGGGCTAAGGGCCATCCCGAGCAGGCCAAGCAGCTGGAGGAGTGGTTCAGCGGTAAGGCTCCGAAGATTGACTGGAGCAAGGTAGAGCAGAAGGCAGGTAGCGCTACCCGTAGCGCTTCTGCTGCTGTACTGGGGCAGCTGGCTGAGCAGGTACCCAACATGATTTGCGCTTCTGCCGACCTGTCAAACTCTGATAATACCAACGGCTTCCTGAAGAAAACAAAGGACATGGTTCGTGGCGACTTCAGCGGTGCCTTCTTCGAGGCTGGTGTAGCTGAGCTCACTATGGCTTGCTGCTGTATCGGTATGGCTCTGCACGGTGGTGTAATCCCCGCTTGCGGCACCTTCTTCGTATTCTCTGACTACATGAAGCCCGCTGTACGTATGGCTGCCCTGATGGAGTTGCCCGTGAAGTTCATCTGGACTCACGACGCATTCCGCGTAGGTGAGGACGGTCCTACCCATGAGCCCGTAGAGCAGGAGGCACAGATCCGCTTGATGGAGAAACTGAAGAATCACCATGGCAAGAACTCTGTATTGGTAGTTCGTCCTGCCGATGCCGAGGAAACCACCGTTTGCTGGCGCATGGCTATGGAGAACATCGATACGCCTACCGCTCTCATCTTCTCTCGTCAGAACATCGAGATGCTGCCCGAGGGCAACGATTACAACCAGGCTACCAAGGGTGCCTATGTAGTTGCCGGCTCAGACGAGAACTACGATGTGATCCTGTTGGCTTCAGGTTCTGAGGTTTCTACCTTGGAGGCTGGCGCTAAGCTGCTTCGTGAGGATGGCGTGAAGGTGCGCATCGTGAGCGTTCCTTCTGAGGGCCTATTCCGCAGCCAGAGCAAGGAGTATCAGCAGAGCATCCTGCCTGCAGGCAAGAAAAAGTTCGGCCTGACCGCAGGTCTGCCTGTAAACCTCGAAGGCTTGGTAGGTGCCGATGGTACTGTATGGGGTCTCGAGAGCTTTGGCTTCTCTGCTCCTTACAAGGTGCTCGACGAGAAGCTCGGCTTTACTGGTCAGAACGTGTACGAGCAGGTGAAGAAGCTGCTTGCATAATCAATTGATTCGGCACGGGTTTCACGGACTTCACGGATGTTACAGCATTCCGTGGGCATCCGTGTAATCCGTGCCTCTATATGATACGAATATGGAAATAAAGACAATAGGACTGGCCAGCGACCATGCTGGCTTTGCTTTAAAGCAGTTTGTGAAGAAGTATCTGGAGGAAAAGGGATACGAGTACAAAGACTACGGCACCTATACCGAAGATTCGTGCGACTATAGCGACTTTGGTCATGCACTGGCCCGTGGTATCGAGGCTGGCGAGGTGTTCCCCGGCATCGCCATCTGCGGTAGCGGCGAGGGCATCAACATGACCCTGAACAAGCACCAGAGCATTCGTGCCGGATTGTGCTGGATTCCTGAGATTGCTCACCTGATTCGTCAGCACAACAATGCTAATGTGCTGGTAATGCCTGGACGCTTCATCGATGAGGAGATGGCCCGCAAGATCATGGACGAATACTTCTCGACCGAGTTTGAAGGTGGCCGTCACCAGAAGCGTATCGACAAGATTCCCGTATAAAAGGATTGACTACTTCTCACTAAAACCGAAAAACGAAGTACCTAACCATAAACAAAACATGAAAAAAGCGTTATTATCATTCATGATGCCGTGTCTGGCTGCAGTAGCTATGGCACAGCCTCAAGGCGGCTTTGGTGGATTCCAGATGCCGCAAGTGAACCTGGAAACTAGTCAGCAGTGGAAAGATGTGAACTATGCAGGCGATGACCAGGCCTTCCATACCTGCGACATCTATCTGCCCAAGCAGGAGAAGGAAAGCTATCCTGTAGTGATTCACATCTATGGCAGCGCATGGTTCAGCAACAACAGTAAGGGTGCAGCCGATCTGGGCACTATCGTCAAGTCGCTGCTCAACGCCGGCTATGCCGTTGTATGTCCCAACCACCGTTCAAGCATGGATGCCAAGTGGCCCGCACAGATTCATGACATTCGTGCCGTAATTCGCTTCGTGCGCGGCGAGGCCAAGAAGTATCATTTCGATCCTTCGTTCGTGGCCACCTCAGGCTTCTCATCGGGTGGTCATCTGGCTTCTACGGCAGCTACCACCAGCGGCACCAAGCAGGCAAAGGTGGGCACAGTGGATATCGACCTGGAAGGCAATCTGGGCAAGTACACCAGCGAGAGCAGTGCAGTAAACGCTGCCTGCGACTGGTCGGGTCCCATCGATCTTACGGCAATGGATTGCGGCGAGGGCATGAAGATGGGCGAGAACAGTCCTGAGGACGTGCTGCTAAACTCGAAGTTGGCCAAAGAGCCCGACAAGTATCTCAGTCTGAGTGCCACTTCCTATATCGACAAGAACGATCCTCCTGTGATCATCTTCCACGGCGAGAAGGACAATGTGGTGCCTTGCTGTCAGGGTAAGAAGTTCTTCGAACTGCTACAGGCTGCCGGTGTGAAGACCGAGGCTACCTTCGTTCCCGAAGGTGGTCATGGTATGGGAATGTATAGCGAAGAGAACCTGCAGAAAATGGTGAACTTCCTGGATGCTGCCCGTGGCGCACGCACACGCATCATTGAAGACGGTGGTACAGGTGCCTACAAGGCTATCCTGAAGGAAGACCCCACACTTAAGGAACACACGATTATCGTGCCACAGGACCTATCAAAGTTCAACGCAAAGAATCCGCTCCCTGTATTGGTTTGGGGCAACGGCGCCTGCGCAAACTCTCCCTTTGAGCATATTAATTTCCTGAACGAGATTGCATCCAATGGCTATATCGTGCTGGCTACCGGCGAAATTCCCATGACCGATGAATGGTACAAAGGTCCCATGTCGAGAAGCGAGCAGCAGATTGAGAGCATCGATTGGATTATCGCCCAGAACGCTGATCCCGCATCGCCTTACTATCAGAAGATTGATGTGAAGAATATCTGTGTGGCAGGAATGTCATGCGGCGGTTTGCAGACACTCTACAACTGTGCTGATCCCCGCATCAAGACCCTCATGATTTGCAACAGCGGACTCTTCAATCAGCAGAACGCCCATCAGGCTGTAGGCGGTATGCCCATGCCTGGCAAGGATAAGCTGAAGGATATCCACACGCCAATCATCTATATCCTGGGTGGTGAGAAAGATATTGCCTACGAAAATGGTATGGACGATTTCCATCGCATCAGTCACGTGCCTTGCTGTGCTACTAATTTCCCTGTAGGTCATGGTGGCACCTATCGCGAACCTCATGGCGGCGAGTTTACGGTTGTAGCCCTTGCATGGCTCAACTGGCAGCTTAAGAATGACAAGAAGGCTGCTAAGATGTTCAAGGGAAAGAACTGTGAGCTATCTACCCGCAAGGACTGGACCATCGAGAAGAACGCTCTTTTCGATAAACTGAAATAAGAAGGGAAAGACTACTTAGTTGGATGGTTGGCAATGGCATGGGCCACCGTATAGGCCGTAGTCCATGCAGCCTGAAAATTAAAACCGCCTGTTACTCCATCAATATCGAGCACCTCGCCGGCAAAGAATAGTCGGTTGAGGTGCTTGCTTTCTAAGGTGTTGGCATCAACAGCAGCAAGCGATACACCGCCACAGGTCACAAACTCATCCTTGAAGGGTGCACGACCGGCAATCTGATAGGAGTCGTTGGTCAGCAGGTTGGCCAGACGGTTGATTTCTTTCGTATTCAGGTCTTTCCAACGATAGGTGGCTCGCTGTCCCAGGCATTTCTCGGCTAGGTAATTCCACAGACGTGAGGGTAGGGCGAAGGGACGAATGCTAACGACCTGTTTCATGGGGTGTTGGATAATGAGCGAATGTAGCTCTTCCAATACCTCGTTTTCTTTGCTGCTTACCCAATTGATGTTAAGCGGCAGATGGTAGTTGTGCTCAGCCAATATACGAGCCGCATAACTTGACAAACGCAGGATGGCAGGTCCGCTCATGCCCCAATGGGTGATGAGAAGTGGTCCAGAGGCACGCATCTTCGTGCCGGGAATAAATACAGTAGCCTCTTCAATTACCGTGCCCATCAGCGATTGCAGGGCCTTGTCGTTAATCTGAAAGGTGAACAATGATGGTACGGGCTGCTCAATAGGGTGGTTAAGCCACGCTAAACCATTGACAGTGGGTTGTCCTCCAGTTGTTACTACGATAAAGTCGTAGTCCTGTAACTCTTCGAGCGTGTTGACTTTCTGAGAAGTGCGAACTTGGATGCCGAGTCTTCGTGCTTCGCTTAGGAACATGTTGATGATGGTGTGCGAATCTTGTGACAGGGGAAACACGCATTGGTCTTCCTGAGTTATCAGTTTCACGCCATGTTGCTCAAACCATTGATAGGCATCCTGCGGACCGAAACTCTTGAACAGGCGTTTCAGCAGTCGGTGACCTCGCGGATATACCTGCGACAAATCGCTCACTTCGGCAAATGAATTGGTACAGTTACAGCGACCGCCTCCCGAGATTTCTACCTTGCGCAGTACCTGAGGGGCACGTTCAAAGATGGTGACCTCCATTGGGGCCACCATCTCTTTAAGGTTAATTGCGCAGAAAAAACCAGCGGCTCCTCCGCCAATAATTGCTGTTCGCATTCTTTTTTTCTTTCTAGGCTTTCCTAGGCATTTCCAGGTGTTTCTAGGTATTCCAGGTGTTTCTAAGTATATTTCCGGAATCCCTAGGCTTTCCTAAAATTCTAGATTACTCAATTACTACGAGGGCGTCGTCTTCCATTACGCTCTCGCCAATCTTCACGCAGATAGCAGTCACCTTACCAGCCTTTTCAGCCTGCAGATTGTTGGCCATCTTCATGGCTTCGAGCACCACAACGGTGTCGCCTACCTGAACCTCATCGCCTACGGCTACCTTGATGTCGGTAATTACACCGGGAAGCGGAGCTTTGATAGCGTTGTTCTTGTTGACAGAACCTTTATCGGCGGCTGGCTCATCGGCTGCAGCAGCTGTAGTAGCAGCGGGCTTGCCAAGCACGGGCTTTTTCTTCTCAGGCTCAGCCGGCTTCTCCATCTCCACCTTATACTCTTCACCATTAACAATAACGGTTACGTTGCAATCTTCGATATCGCCAATAGCAACTTCGTACTTCGTTCCGTTGATAGTATACTTGTATTCTTTCATGATTCTTTTGTTTTGAGGTTTGAGCTGTGAGACTTGAGATTTTAGGGTCAGCCATGTTTAGATGATCAACCTTAAATCTCAATTCTCAACTCTCAAAGATTTATGGACGTGCTGTCATTGTTTGTGCATAACCGTTCCACTGAGTGGTATGCTCGGCAATCGTAATGATACCAGTTTCCACGTCGTGAACGTTATTGCCCAGATGCTCGTGCAGAGCCAGGGCGATAGCAGCATATACTTCTTTTTTCATACTTAATAATTAATTGTCCGCTCGGCTCGCATGGATGCAGGCCCAAGCAAGAATTCTCAATTATCAATTCTCAATTACATCGGAATGTTACCGTGTTTTTTAGCAGGCAGGGCATCACGCTTGGTGGCGAGCTGTGCTAGGGCGCGGCATACGCGGAAACGAGTGTTGCGGGGCTCAATCACATCATCAATGTAGCCATACTTGGCTGCCTGATAAGGATTAGCGAAGAGCTCGTTGTACTCGTCCTCCTTCTCAGCAATGAATGCCTTCACATCTTCACCAGCCTCTTTCTTAGCCTTGGCCTCTTTAGCGTAGAGCACGGCAGCAGCACCAGAAGCACCCATCACAGCAATCTCAGCAGAAGGCCATGCGTAGTTCAGGTCGGTATGCAGCTGCTTAGAGCCCATCACGATGTGAGAACCACCGTATGACTTACGCAGAGTAACGGTGATCTTGGGCACAGTAGCCTCTCCGTAGGCGTACAGAAGCTGGGCACCGTGCAGGATGACTGCGTTGTACTCCTGACCAGTACCAGGCAGGAAGCCAGGAACGTCGACGAAGCTTACGATAGGAATATTGAAGGCATCGCAGAAACGAACGAAACGTGCACCCTTACGTGAAGCATTCACGTCAAGCACACCAGCGTAGCAAGCAGGCTGGTTGGCTACGATACCAACGCTCTGACCGTTGAAGCGGGCGAAACCTACGATGATGTTCTTGGCAAACTTAGGCTGAACCTCGAAGAACTCGCCATTGTCGACAGTAGCGGCAATCACCTTGTACATGTCGTAAGCCTCGTTGGGGTTCTCGGGGATAATCTCGTTGAGAGAGTCTTCCATACGGTTGATGGGATCATCGCACTTCTTGCGGGGAGCCACCTCCATATTGTTGGAAGGAATATATGAAAGAAGGGTCTTGATCATCTGGATACCTTCTTCCTCAGTCTTGGCAGTGAAGTGAGTAACACCCGACTTGGTAGCGTGTACGCTGGCACCGCCGAGGTGCTCCTGGTCGATGTCCTCGCCTGTAACGGTCTTCACAACCTTCGGACCAGTAAGGAACATGTATGAAGTACCTTCCATCATCAGCGTGAAGTCGGTGAGGGCAGGGCTGTATACAGCACCACCGGCACAGGGACCAAAGATACCGCTGATCTGGGGAATCACACCAGAAGCAAGAATATTGCGCTCGAAAATCTCTGCATAGCCAGCTAGGGCGTTGATGCCTTCCTGAATACGGGCACCACCTGAGTCGTTGATACCAATCAGAGGAGCACCCATCTTCATAGCCATATCCATTACCTTGCAGATCTTCTGGCTCATGGTCTCAGAAAGAGAACCAGCATGGACGGTGAAGTCCTGTGCAAAAACGAATACCAGACGGCCGTCGATAGTACCTGAACCGGCTACAACACCGTCGCCAAGGAACTGCTTCTTCTCCATGCCGAAGTTGTGGCAGCGATGCTCCTTAAACATATCGTACTCTTCGAAGGAACCTTCGTCGAGCAGCATTTCAACACGCTCACGAGCTGTGTATTTGCCGCGCTCGTGCTGTTTCTGAATGGCTTTCTCACCACCACCGAGACGGGCTTGTTCGCGCTTCTCGATGAGCTGTTTGATCTTTTCTAATTGTTTGCTCATTTTATTTTATTACGTTAATACGTTATTACGATTTACTCTGGATGTTCACAGAGTTCTGTGAGGATGCCGCATGTAGATTTCGGATGCAGGAAAGCAATGTTCAAACCTTCAGCACCCTTGCGGGGAGCCTGATCGATAAGGCGTACGCCCTTCTCAGAGACTTCTGCCAATGCATTGGCTACACCGTCTTCTATGCAGAAAGCAACATGGTGAACACCCTTGTTGCCTTTGTCAAGCCATTTCTGAATGGTGCTCTCAGGGCTCGTGGGCTCGAGAAGCTCCAGCTTTACTTCGCCGCACTTCAGGAAGGCGGTCTTCACTTTTTGGTCTTCAACAACTTCTGTTGCATAACACTCAAGGCCAAGCACGTCGGTAAAGAACGGAAGGCTCTCTTCAATGCTCTGGACAGCAATGCCCAGGTGCTCAATGTGTGAAATCTTCATAATTATAGAGTTTTGAATTCAAAAGTTCGGCAAAGATACAAATAATTTTGTAACCCGCCAAATGTTTCCCCATTTTGTTTGTGAAACTATTCTAAAACCAGTTGAACTAAGTGTATGAACCTGTGTTGAAGGAATCTGGGATTAGTCTAGGCCGAAGAGTACCTTCAAGCCTGTGTCTACTCCAGAGAATCCCATGAATGCCAAGCTAAGCAGGCCTGCCGATATCATCACAATAGCCATTCCTCGCATACCTTTGGGCACATTGGACAGTTCCAGTTGCTCGCGTATGCCGGCGAATACAGTTAGGGCTAAACCAAAGCCAATGGCGGTAGAGAAGGCATAGACTACTGACTGTATCAGATTGAAGTCTTTTTGGATAACGAGAATGGCTACACCTAATACGGCACAGTTGGTGGTAATCAAAGGCAGGAAGATACCTAAGGCCTGATAGAGTGGAGGAGAGACTTTCTTCAATACAATCTCGACCATCTGCACCAAAGAGGCAATCACCAGAATGAAGACGATAGTTTGAAGATACTGAAGATGGAAAGGCTCAAGTACCATTCGTTGGATCAGGTAGGTAACGATTGTGGATAACGTGAGCACAAAGGCTACGGCACCCGACATGCCCAATGAGGTGTCAATCTTCTTGGATACGCCAAGGAATGGACAGATACCCAGGAACTGCGACAACACGATGTTGTTGACAAAAATGGCCGAGATGAATATAAGTATGTATTCCATAAAATCTTTTGTTGCTATATGGTGGTAGGAAATGTGCTATGCTTCATTCTTCTTGATTCGGTTGACAATGGCAATCAGGAACCCAAGTGTGATAAAGGCTCCTGGAGGCAATACAAACAGTAGAATGTGGTAGGTTTCGGGCATCAAGGTGATACCGCAAATGCTACCGCTGCCTAGTAACTCCCTGCAAATGCCTAAAAGAGTAAGGCCTAACGTGAAACCAAGACCGATGCCAATGCCATCAAACAAGGAGGCTACAGGCGATTGCTTGGCTGCAAAGGCTTCGGCTCTGCCTAAGATAATGCAGTTGACCACAATCAAAGGAATAAACAGACCGAGGGCTGAGTCGACATCAGGCAAATAGGCCTTGATGAGCATTTGAAGGATGGTGACGAAGGCTGCAATGACCACAATGAATACGGGGATGCGCACCTTGTCGGGAGTCAGCTTCTTCAGCAACGAGATAACAACGTTTGTACAGATGAGTACCGACATGGTGGCTAAGCCCATTGACAGCCCATTAATGGCACTGGTGGTGGTGGCCAGTGTGGGGCACATGCCCAGCATCAGGACGAATGTGGGGTTCTCCTTTATGATGCCGTTTTTGATAATACTTATATAGTTCATAATATGCAGCTCTGTTATTGTTTGTTGTGGTGGGTGGTTGCTCCTGAATTGGCGTCTACTGGCTTCAACTTGTAGGCGTTATAGGCATTATTGACAGCTAAGAGAAAGGCGCGGCTGGTGATAGTTGAAGCCGTAATGGCATCGATTTCTCCACCGTCCTTGCTAACCGTAAGTGGTTGCATGGGGTTCTTTCCAATGATATCGCCTTTCTCGTCCTTTTGGAACCATTTATCGGCCTTGGCACCAAGACCTGGGGTTTCGGCATGCTCTAAGAGCGTGTAGCCTAATATTGTGCCCTCGGTATCAAAGCCCACTAATACTTTCAAGTCGCCGCCAAAGCCATTTGTCGTGCTTTCTATGGCTACGCCGAGAGCTTGGCCTTGCTCATTGTTTGCATGGTACAAGATGTAAGTGTGCTTCTTTCCTTTAGTATCGGTTTGATGCACGGTATCTGTCTTTTCAATAATAATATGGTCGTTTGCCATAACGGTCTTAATGCCGTTTGCCAATGCCATTTCTTTCTGCTTGGCGATGGGAGCGCTGGTTTGGTCGTTCACAAAGGCCAAAATAGCTCCCATAACGACGGCGATGCCCGTAAGCACTAAGACCATATTTAGTAATGATGATTCAAGCTTTTTCATATTCTAATCTTCATTAAGATGCTTTGTTGTTGGGCGTTTCTCCAAAGCGAACGGGTTTTACGTAATTGTTGATAAGTGGCGTGAAGGCATTCATAATGAGAATGGCAAACGACATGCCTTCTGGATAAGCACCCCAGTTGCGGATAATCACTGTTAGTATGCCGATAGAAATACCGTAGATCAACTGTCCTTTGGGTGTCATCGGTGATGTGACGTAGTCGGTGGCCATGAAGATGGCACCAAGCATCAATCCACCACTAAGAACAACTGTAGTAGGATCGGCATAGATTGGATTGGCCAAATGTAATAGGGCGCTGAACACAAATACCGTCGCGATGATAGAGATAGGAATATGCCAGGTGATGATTTTGCGCCAAAGCATGAAGGCAAGGCCTGCAATCAAGGCAAGTCCGCAGATTTCGCCAATGGTTCCTGCACCTCCACCAATGGAATAGTCGCCCAATAGCATGCTGAAGGCATCGGGCAGCTCATTGAGCGTGCTCACATCTCCGTTTTTGATGGCTTGTTTCATGATAGCAAGGGGAGTAGCGCCAGTCTCTGCATCGGTATAGCTCATCCATTGGCCAGGAACGGGCCATGAGGTCATTTGTGCAGGGAATGCCACAAGTAGTGCGCATCGGCCCACGAGTGCAGGATTGAAAATGTTCTGTCCTAATCCTCCGAATGTCATCTTGCCGATGCCGATAGCAAACAATGCACCAATAATGATGATCCATATGGGAAGATTGGAAGGAAGGTTCATACCTAGCAGGATACCAGTAAGGGCGGCTGAGCCGTCGAGAATGGTATTCCGCTCGTTTTTCAGCATGTATTTGTTGATAGCCCACTCGAAGAATATGCAGGCTGCTACGCTCGTTGCGCACACAATAACTGAACCAATGCCAAAGTAGATGAAAGAAACTAACAACGCAGGCAGCAAGGCGATAAGCACTCCATACATGTTGCGTTCTACAGAGTCTGTTCCATGAACGTGTGGCGATAATGAAACGATTAATTTGCTCATTGGATAATATATCTCTAATTCTGTTTATTTCTTTGTAGCTCGGCTGCGGATAATGCCCATTACGGTTGATTTGCCCTGGCGGATATAGTCGAGCAGCGGACGATGGGCAGGACAAGTAAATTGGCATGAACCACACTCGATGCAGCTCACAATTTCTTCCTGCTCTGCCTTTTCCCAGTTTTTCAGTTCACTAATCTTTGCGAGAAGATATGGTTCAAGCCCCATCGGACAAGCCCCTACGCATTTTGCGCAGCGTATACAGGGTTGCTGCTCCTGTCGGCGGGCTTCGCAACCACTCAGAATGGTGACTGAATTGGTGCCTTTGCAAATGGGAACATCAACGCTTGTAAGCGCCTTACCCATCATCGGACCACCAGCCAGCAACTTGTTGTCGCCTTCTGGCATTCCGCCGCAAGCCTCAATGAGGTCTTTCATCGGGGTGCCCATGCGCACCAGAAAATTACTGGGTTTCTGTAGCTTCTTTCCTGTTACTGTAGTGTATCTTTCGAAGAGAGGCTTACGCTTCATAACTGCCTCATACACAGCGTATGCAGTACCTACATTCTGAACAATTGCTCCAACGTTGACGGGGATCGCTGGAGGCGCAGGAACTTGCCGCCCAATGACGGCATCAACCAACTGTTTTTCGCCGCCTTGAGGATAGCGTTGCTGCAAAGGAACGACTGTCACTTGGTAGTCAGAATTAGCAAATGCTGTTGCACATTTTCTGCTGAGCAATTCAATGGCTGCAGGCTTGTTGGTTTCAATACCAATATAGCCGTTCGATACCTTGGCAGCTTTCATCAGCAACTCCAAGCCTACAAGGATTTCGTCTGACTTTTCCATCATCAATCGGTAGTCAGCGGTAATATAAGGCTCACATTCTACCGCATTGATAATGACGCATTCGGCTTTCGCCGTCGGAGGAGGACAGAGCTTGATAAATGTAGGAAAGCCTGCTCCGCCCATACCTGTCACACCGGCAGTCTTGATGCGTTCCACAATCTCCTCTGGTGTGAGTTCTGGGTGGTCTTTTACTAATTCCAACTTAGTTGAGCGATCAATGCTTTCTTCCCATTCATCACCCTCTACATTGATAATGATGGCTGGCTTCCTGTAGCCTGTAGCATCGATAGCGGTGTCTATCTTGAATACGGTTCCACTTACAGACGAATAGATGGGGGCTGAAACAAAGCCGCCAGCCTCGGCTATCAGAGTGCCAACTTTTACTTTGTCGCCTTTGTTTACTATAGGTTTAGCAGGAGCACCAATATGCTGACTCAATGGAAAAATGGCTTGTTGGGGTAGGGCGGCTACTTGTGTCGCAACGTCGTGCGACAGCTTGTTCTCTTCAGGATGAATGCCACCTATCATAAATGTCTTAATCTTCATGCTTCTCCTCCTTTCCTTCATTGTTGTTCGTTTCGTTTACCTTGTTTTCAGGCTTTTTTGCTTCAGGGAAGTTGACTGCCACAATGGCCTTTGTAGGACAGATAGCAACGCATTTTTTGCACAAACGACATCTCTTGAAATCGATATACGAACAATTGTTCTCTACGGTGATAGCACCAAACGGACATTCTTTCTCGCATTTGCCACAACCTATGCAACTCACCTTGCAGGCTTTCATGGAAACGGCACCTTTGTCTTTGTTGACGCAGCTAACAAATACTCTTCGACCTTTAGGTCCTTTCTTCCTTAATTCAATAATATTGCGCGGGCAGGCTTTCGCACAGGCTCCGCAAGCAGTACATTTGTTCTCGTCAACTTCTGGGATGCCAGTTTCTGCATTCAGTTGAATTGCATCGAATTGGCACACATTTACGCAATCACCACATCCTAAACATCCATAACCGCAAGCTGTTTCGCCTGCACCGCAAGCATGCATAGCAGAACAGGCGCGCAGACCTGCATATTCGGCTATCTGCGGACGGTTGGCGCAGGTGCCATTGCATCTTACAACAGCTACCATTGGTTCGCTGTTGGCAATTGCCATTCCTAACAAGTCGGCTACTTTCCCCATTGTTTCTGCTCCGCCAACGGGACAGTTCAGACCTTCCAGACTTCCCTTGTCAGCTCCTTTTACTAATGCGTCGGCCATGCCTGAGCAGCCAGGGAAACCGCATCCGCCGCAGTTGGCGCCAGGCAACAGCTCACTTACCTGCCCAATGCGTGGGTCTTCAAAAACAGCAAACTTCTTAGAGCAGGCAAAGAGCACGATAGCCGCAATCACGCCAATCGCTCCGAGAACTAATACTGAAATTAAAATAGAATTCATAATTGTTGTTATGTTGTTTGTATGTTATAGTTTGCTCCGTCCAAACTCATAGTTCGCTCCGTGCGGACTCCCAGTTTGCTCCGTGCGGACTCCCAGTTCGCTCCGTGCAAACATTTAGTGGCTCAGAACTGTACTGTTGAGGCTCAAGTCGAAATGATACCTTTTGGGCTATTCTTTTTCGGAAGCACCAAATCAGGAAATAGTAGGGGATTAGAATTGATAACGACGTAAATGCAGCAACCAATTCGTTCAACCCAACTGCCTTCAATCCAAAGATTGATAGTAACATCATTCCTAAGGGAACTACAAAGCATAATAATACTGCCAGCGTTGTGATGTCTCTGGATACAGATACTATGACCTCGTCCTGAATCTTGTATGATTGTCCGTCCGCATAAAGGTCTACAATCTTTGTTTTGGTGTCAGCAGCGTTGCAATGATTGGCTATTTTGCAACTGGAACATGAAGATGTTTGTAGAATGCGCACCTTTATGTGGTTGCCTTCAATAGAGTCTATGATGCCAGTATGCTTGATTGTATTTGCCATTGTTCGCTTGTTCAGCTCTCTTTTAAGTGCAAAGGTACTACAAAATCGCCAATAAAAAGAATGATAATTAGAAATTATTTGAAAAAATAACTCGTAATCGTTTGCAGATATCAAAGTTTTTTGTACTTTTGCAACATAAAATTATAAATATATATTCTATGAAGCCTACAGAACAAACAATTCAGCAGATTGAACGTGCCATACGCAAAATAGCTGATAAGTTTCCTTCTAACAAGGAAGCAGAGATACTTACCGATATACATATTCGCGTAGTTCAGGAAACTGGCGAACTCATGGCCTTTGACGATGACGACCATGAAATCACTAGGTGTATCATAGAACAATGGATTGATGACAACTCCGACGATTTCTATACTCAGATAGCCGATATCCTCAGGCAAACCTTGCGTTCAAACAATTCAATGGTAGAGAAAATGTCTATCTTGAAACCCTACGCATTTGTTTTAGAGAGTGAGGATCGTGACATCCAACACGAATTGTACGTTGTTGATGATGATACTATTATTCTTGATTCCGTTTTGATGGAACATTTAGATGAAGACCTTGACCAGTTCTTCGATGAATTAATGAAACAATAATAGTTTCCACTACTAGTCTTGGACAGATTAGTAGAATATATTTATTCTCACTATATATAATATATAAAATGTTCGCGCGTAGCGAATAACTCTTCGTAATCGAGAAAAATTAAATATTCTCGAAAAAAAAGCTCCAAATATTTTGTTGGTATTATAAAAGTTCGTACCTTTGCATCCGCTTTCGCCACGAAAACGGTGGCTGAGGCACAAAAGAAAAGCGAGTTCTTTGAAAGATTTACATAGACAGAAGTAGTACAAGAAGCGAGTACTTTTCGAAGTACTTGGGTAATTGAACAAACCGTTTAATTCTTGAAACTGGATAGTCGTTCTGAGACAGAGATTATGTCCTGGGTGCCTGGGTTGTTCCCGGTGTATTCTGGACGAGAGATATTTTTACAATGAAGAGTTTGATCCTGGCTCAGGATGAACGCTAGCTACAGGCTTAACACATGCAAGTCGAGGGGCAGCATTGGGATAGCTTGCTATTCCAGATGGCGACCGGCGCACGGGTGAGTAACGCGTATCCAACCTTCCCCCTAGTAGGGCATAGCCCGGCGAAAGTCGGATTAACACCCTATGTTTTCCTTTGATGGCATCTGATTTGGAACAAAGATTTATCGCTATGGGATGGGGATGCGTCTGATTAGGTAGTAGGCGGGGCAACGGCCCACCTAGCCGACGATCAGTAGGGGTTCTGAGAGGAAGGTCCCCCACATTGGAACTGAGACACGGTCCAAACTCCTACGGGAGGCAGCAGTGAGGAATATTGGTCAATGGGCGAGAGCCTGAACCAGCCAAGTAGCGTGCAGGATGACGGCCCTATGGGTTGTAAACTGCTTTTGCATGGGAATAAAGTGAGGGACGTGTCCCTTTTTGTATGTACCATGAGAATAAGGACCGGCTAATTCCGTGCCAGCAGCCGCGGTAATACGGAAGGTCCGGGCGTTATCCGGATTTATTGGGTTTAAAGGGAGCGCAGGCTGTATTTTAAGCGTGACGTGAAATGTACGGGCTCAACCGGTGCAGTGCGTCGCGAACTGGAGTACTTGAGTGCACTCGAGGAATGCGGAATTCGTGGTGTAGCGGTGAAATGCTTAGATATCACGAAGAACTCCGATTGCGAAGGCAGCGTTCCAGGGTGTAACTGACGCTAAAGCTCGAAAGTGCGGGTATCGAACAGGATTAGATACCCTGGTAGTCCGCACGGTAAACGATGGATGCCCGCTGTTGGCGATACAATGTCAGCGGCCAAGCGAAAGCGTTAAGCATCCCACCTGGGGAGTACGCCGGCAACGGTGAAACTCAAAGGAATTGACGGGGGCCCGCACAAGCGGAGGAACATGTGGTTTAATTCGATGATACGCGA
>Ga0310696_10003874_pt1 | contig 18517 bp, 15 predicted proteins | sample AusTroGonzalo_MG_4_FD_203885 | JGI IMG/M metagenome (GOLD analysis project Ga0310696, IMG submission 203885) | Bovine rumen microbial communities from tropical cattle in Woodstock, Queensland, Australia - Gonzalo_02 (v2) (version 2) | ecosystem: Host-associated > Mammals > Digestive system >...
ATCATCCCCGTCAACAAGGAGAACGCCATAAAGAGCGGCATCGTCAGCAAGAGGTTCGCCAACCTCATCCCGGACAGCATCACCCTCGAGATCCCCAAGGACAAGGACTATATCTCCAAGCCCGAGCTCTTCATGCTGGACCTTCTGTCCAACTACCAGTGGGACAGGCCGTTGCATGTGCTGAACCAGGGCGGTGACCTCAATATCGGCATCAAGTCCTACCTTATGTATGAGGGCTATTCCGCCAAGTTCACCCCCTTCAAGAACAAGATGACCACGACCGATCCCGGCCTCGTGGATCCCGACAGGCTCTACGACCTGATGACCAATGTCTTCAAGTGGGACGCCCTGTCTCGCGACGACTATTTCGTGGATTATCAGAACCTCTACACCCATCTCGGCGTGATGTCCCAGCGCCAGCTCTTCGTCACTGCGGCGGAAGCCTTCATCAAGGCCGGCCAGAAGGACCGCGCCCTCGAGATGCTGGACAAGTGCCAGAGTGTGGTGAACCAGAAGTCCTATCCGCTGGAGACCATCCCCGTGGGCTTCTCCGGCAACGACTACATGGTCTGCGAGATGGTGAACCAGTACTACAGGCTCGGCAAGCCCGAGAAGGCCCGCGACCTCGCGGTGGACTACTTCAACGAGCTGATGGTCAGCGCGCGTTTCTACCTCGAGTATTACGACTATGCGCAGTCCGAGTTCGAAATGTGCGGCCAGTATGCCTATTATCTGCAGGATATCGTCGAGTCCGCCGGCGACAAGGAGCTCGGGGCACGGATAGCCAAGACCTTCGAGACTCTGATGAATTATTATGACGGTGATACCGCTCCGGTCGAAGAAGCCCCCGAAGGCTTCGAGATCGACCAGGCTTTCACTACCGACCCGGACAGTGCGCTGGTATTGGGCTAGCGCCTGAGGCGGACGAAGATGGAGAGCGGGAGGGCTTTGCCGAAGCTGTCAAGCAGGGCGAGCTCCCCGCTTTCCATTTGGTACCCGTCCCCGGAAAGTCCGAATGCCTCCTTCACGACAGTCTCGCCCAGCAGGGCGGAATAGCCGTTGGAATAGAGGTTGAGGACCATGAAGGAGTCTTTCGGCGCAAGTATCTGAGCGACGCTCTTCAGCATGTCGAAGAGGCACTCGTCGAGCTTCCAGCGCTCGCCGTCCGGGCCGTGCCCGTAGGCGGGCGGGTCGAGGATGATGCCCTGGTAGAGATTGCCCCTGCGGGCTTCCCTGCGGGCGAATTTCATCGCGTCCTCCACCACCCAGCGTATGCCGTCGAGGCCGCTGGCCTCCATGTTCTCCTTTGCCCAGGTCACGACCTGGCGCACGGAGTCGAGGTGCGTGACGTCGGCTCCGCTGGCCTTGGCCGCGAGCGACGCAGCGCCGGTGTAGGCGAAAAGGTTCAGGACGCGGGGTTTCGGGAGCCCTTCCTTCTGCGCGCGCTGCGCGAGGGCGCGGGTGTTGGCATAGATGTACTCCCAGTTGGGGGCCTGCTCCGGGAACACTCCCACGTGCTTGAAGGAAGTGAGCCCGAGGCGCAGCCGCAGGTCCAGTCCGGCCTGTTCGCCATGGTACGAGATGAACCACTGGTCGTCCATCTTTTTCAGGCGCTCCCAGGTGCCGCTGTCTTCCTTCCCAGCCTTGCCGAATCCGGCTCCGGGAGCGAAGCGCGTGTGCATCATACGGGCCCACTGCGCATCGTCCAAGGACTTGTCCCATAGGGCCTTGGGCTCGGGACGCGCCATGACGGTGCGCCCGTAGCGCTCGAGTTTCTCACCCCTGCCGGAGTCTATTATTTCGTAGTCCTTCCAGGACGTCGCCGGGTATTCGATTTTCATGGTCTTGCAGATTCTTGGTGCAAAGATAGTGGTTATTCGCCGAAAATAGTTATTTTTGTAATTACCCGATTGTAAATCATTAATATTTACTCATATGCAACAGTACATTGATTCTTACGATTTCACCGGCAAGAAAGCCATCGTCAGGGTAGATTTCAACGTCCCCCTCAATGAAAAGTTCGAGATTACCGACGACACCCGCATCCGCGCGGCCATCCCCACCCTCAAGAAAGTCCTCGAGAAGGGCGGTGCCCTCATCATCATGTCGCACCTCGGCCGTCCCAAGAAAGTGGATCCGAAGTTCTCGCTCAAGCATATCGTGGACCGCGTGTCCGAGCGCCTCGGCGCCCCCATCCAGTTCGCCGACGACTGCATGAAGGCCGACGAGCAGGCCGCCGCCCTCAAGCCGGGTGAAGTGCTGCTGCTCGAGAATCTCCGCTACTATGCCGAGGAGGAAGGCAAGCCCCGCGGGCTCGCCGACGATGCCACCGACGAGGAGAAGGCTGCCGCCAAGGCCGCTGTCAAGGCCAGCCAGAAGGAGTTCGTCAAGAAGCTCGCCTCCTACGCCGACTGCTACATCAACGACGCTTTCGGTACAGCCCACCGCGCCCACGCCTCTACCGCCCTCATCGCCAAGTATTTCCCTAACGACAAGATGTTCGGCTACCTGATGGAGGGAGAGATCAAGGCCATCGACCACGTGCTCCACGAGGCCGAGCGTCCTCTCACCGCCATCGTCGGCGGCTCGAAGGTCTCCTCCAAGCTCGCCGTTCTCAAGAACCTCGTAGGCAAGGTCGACAACCTCATCATCGGCGGCGGCATGGGCTATACCTTCATCAAGGCCCAGGGCGGCAGCATCGGCAATTCCCTCCACGAGGACGACCTCATGCCGGATGCCCTCGCCATCCTCGAAGAGGCCAAGGCCAAGGGCGTGAAGGTGTACCTCTCCACCGAGGCCGTAGGTACCCAGGAGTTCTCCAATGAGGCCGAGACCAAGGTCTTCTCCTCCTGCAACATCCCCGACGGATGGGAGGGAGTCGATGCCGGCCCTCACACCCTCGCTGCCTGGAAGAAGGTCATCGACGGCTCCAGGACCATCCTCTGGAACGGTCCCGTCGGAGTGTTCGAGATTCCGCTCTTCGCCAAGGGTACCCTCCGCATCGCCCAGGACCTCGCCGAGGTCACCGCTCAGGGCGCGTACACCCTCGTCGGCGGCGGCGACTCCGTCGCTGCGGTCACCCAGATGGGCTATGCCGACAAGGTGAGCTACGTCTCCACCGGCGGCGGCGCCATGCTCGAGGCCATCGAGGGCAAAGAGCTCCCCGGCATCGCAGCCATCAGGGAGTAGTCCCGGGGCCGTGTTTTGCAACCACCTGAGTCACAATAGACTACTAAAACCTCCTACCCCTGTTTCGAGGGGAGGAGGTTTACGTTTTTCATTTATAATCAAGTAATTACAAATCACGCCTACCGCTTTGAAACGATTCCTGACCATAATTGCCGTCCTTTTTCCGCTCATCGTCCAGGCTCAGGTGATGAGGTATGACCGCGAAGCGGCGAGCTTCAACGAAGCGCTGCCGCTGGGCAACGGCCACATAGGCGCGATGGTTTACGGAGGCGTCTCCGACGACCTGATAGGCCTGAACGAGTCCACTCTCTGGGGCGGCAGCGGAGCCGACAACAATCCCCAGCCCGACGGGCCGGACATCCTCCGTCAGGTCCGGGAGGCGCTCTTCGCCGAGGACTGGGAGGGCGCGCGCAAGCTGCTGATGCCCATCCAGGGTCCGAACGCTTCTGCGTTCCTGCCGATGGGTGACCTTCACATACGTCAGACCTATCCCGCTCCCGGCGCGCTGCGGGCCCGCCGGCCCCGGCCGGGGGCCGAGCCCGAGCCTGAGCCCGTCGACTACGGACCTGACAGCTATCTCCGCACTCTGGATCTAGGGACGGCCGTCGCCTCGACGGAGATAGTCCGCGGCGGCGTCAAGTACACCCGAGAATATTTCGTGTCCTATCCCGACCGCGTGATGGTCATTCGCCTGACGGCGTCCCGCCGCGGCGCTCTCAGCTTCTCGCTCGACGGCGATTCCCCCTGGCCGGGCGTACGCGTCGAGAACGTCTCCGACAATGAGTTCACCGTCGGCGGACAGCTCGGCTTCAGGATGGGCACCGACGGACAGTATCCCTATGTGTGGGAAGGCCCTTACGGCGAGAAGGGCATGCGCTACCAGTACCGCGTGAGGCTCGTGGACTGCGACGGCTCGTGCTACACGGCCCCGGGGCTCCGCGTGAGCGGGGCCACGCACGCCACCGTCCTGGTCAGCGCGGCCACCAGTTACGCCGGCTTCGACCGCGATCCGGACTTCCACGGCGTGGACGAGAAGGCTCTTGCACAGCAGTGGATGTCCGGAGCCGAAGGCAAGGACTATGAGGCTCTGAAAGAGGCACATATCGCTGATTACCAGTCCTTTGCCGACAGGGTGGAGCTGAGCCTGGAAGGTTCCGGCGACCCGGAGCTCGAAGCGATGGCTACGGACAAAAGGCTTGAACTGTACGCCGCCGGCGGCAAGGACCCCGGCCTGGAGATGATGTATTTCCGTTTCGGGCGCTACCTGCTGATAAGCAGTTCGCGCGCGGACGGAGTGCCGGCCAATCTCCAGGGCATCTGGTGCGCCGACCGCTTCCCCGCCTGGGGCTCGGACTATACTACCAACATCAATCTCCAGATGAACTACTGGCCTGCGGAGCCGCTCGCAATGAGCGACCTTACGGCTCCGCTGCTGCGCTTCATCAAGGACGCTTCGGTAAACGGCGCGCAGATAGCCCGCAATCTCTACGGCATGCGCGGCTGGACCGTGCATCACAATTCCGACATCTGGGCCGCCGCCAATCCCGTGGGGGAGAAGGAGGGCGACCCGATGTGGGCCAACTGGGCTATGGGCGGCGCCTGGCTGTGCCAGCATCTGTTTGAGCATTACCGCTTTACGCTCGACGAGGCCTATCTCCGCGACACCGCCTATCCGCTTATGAAGGGCGCTGCGGAGTTCCTGCTGGACTGGCTCGTGGAGAAGGACGGTGAGTATTTCACCGCTCCTTCCACTTCGCCCGAGAACGCCTTCATCGACGAGAACGGCCACAAGGGCGTCGTGACCATAGGCTCGGCGATGGACCTCGAGCTGGCCTGGGACCTGCTGACGAACTGCATCGAGGCCAGCGAGGTACTGGGGCTGGACGAGCGCCAGCGCGGCATCTGGAAGGACGTCCGCTCGCGCCTGCACCCGCTGCAGATCGGCGCCAAGGGCAATCTCGTAGAATGGTACAAGGACTGGGAGGACGACGACCCTCAGCACAGGCACGTCTCGCACCTGTTCGCCCTGTATCCCGGCCACCAGATATCTCCGATGACCACTCCCGACCTGGCCGCGGCGGCACGCAAGACGCTGGAAATCAGGGGCGACGGCGGCACCGGCTGGAGCAAGGCCTGGAAGGTCAATTTCTGGGCGCGCCTGCTGGACGGCGACCATTCCTACCTTATGTTCCGCGAGCTGCTCAGCAAGTCCACGCTTCCGAATCTCTTCGACAATCATCCGCCGTTCCAGATAGACGGCAATTTCGGGGGCATCGCAGGCGTGGCCGAGATGCTCCTGCAGAGCCAGAACGGCGAGCTGCACCTGCTGCCCGCCCTGCCTTCGGAGTGGTCCGCCGGCAGCGTCAGGGGCCTGCAGGGCAGGGGAGCCTTCACCGTGGACCTGGAGTGGCAGGGCGGGCGCCTGAAGGGCGCGACCGTGCTGTCGCGCGCAGGCGGCACCTGCCGGATCCGCACGGCGGCTCCGGTGGTGGTGACGCGCGCCGGGACCGGCCGCGGCCGCGCCGTCTCGGCCCGTACCGAGCGCGACGGCGGATGGTATGTGACTTCTTTCAGGACTGTAGCAGGCACGGAATATGCACTGATAGCAAATTAATGACTATATTTGCGGTATGTTAGACTTGTTGTTCATCCACTGGAACGTGGATCCCGTCATTTTCCACATCGGCCGGCTGGGGGTCAGATGGTATTCGCTGCTGTTCATTTCCGGCTTCGTCCTGGGCTGGTACATATTCAAGTGGTTCTTCAAGAGAGAGGGTGTATCCACCGACCTGCTCGATCCGCTTCTGTACACTCTGCTCATAGGCACCATCGTGGGCGCCAGGCTCGGCCACTGCCTCTTCTATCAGCCGGACTACTACCTCGGCAGCTGGAAGGGCTTCTGGGAGATTTTCCAGCCGTGGAAGGGCGGGCTCGCCAGCCACGGCGGGGCCATAGCCCTGCTGCTGGCCATGTGGTGGTTCGCCCACCATTATGGCAAGAAAAATGGCTTCGACTACCTCTGGATAATGGACCATCTCTGCATCGCCGTGGCTTTCGCCGGATGTTTCATCCGTCTCGGAAACCTCTTTAATTCAGAGATTTACGGCGATGTCACCTCGCTCCCCTGGGGCTTCATCTTCGAGCGCAACGGCGAGACCGAGCCCAAGCATCCCACCCAGCTCTATGAAGCCGGGTCATACCTCCTCCTGGGCCTGTTCCTGATATGGATGTACTGGAAGAAGCTCGACCGCCTTCCGAGGGGCTTCTTCTTCGGGGCTTTCTTCGTAGGATGCTTCGGCATGCGCTTCCTCATCGAGTTCATCAAGGAGCCTCAGGTCGGCTTCGAAGAGGGCATGGCCCTCAACATGGGCCAGCTCCTGTCCATCCCCTTCATACTGGCGGGCATAGCCCTGCTCGTATATGCCTTTGCCAAGCGTACCCCTGCCAGGGCGGTGAAGCCGGAGGCTCCGAAACCTGTCAGGAAAGAGCAGACGCATTATGCAAAACCGATTAAGCGATAAAATATTTAAAAATTTTTAATATTACTCTTTTAAGCGCCGCAAATGGAATGATATTTGCGGCACTTTTTCAGTTTTATTTGTACTGACAAATCAATTGACTTAATAATGAAAAAACTTGTGGTTCTAGCAGTTCTGGCGGGGATGCTTCCCTCGTTCGGAGCTTTTGCTCAGGAGAGCGCGGCCGATCCGGCACCTACGGTCCTGACACTCGACCAGGCCATTCAGATAGCGCTGAGCGAGAATATTGCCGTCCGAGTGGCAGACAAGGACATCGAGCGCGCGGAGTATGCCCGGAAGGGCACCTACGCTTCGATTTTCCCGCAGATCGACGGCTCTTCATCCTATTCCCGTACCATCAAGAAGCAGGTGATGTACATGGACTTCGACATGAGCTCCCTAGGCGGCGGCGGAGCGGCTGACGCCGGAGACTCCGGCGTCGAGACCAAGGCCGACGGCGGCCGTTCCGGCAACGGAGGCGGCATCGAGGTCGGACGTTGGAACACCTATTCTGCCGGCCTCCAGGCCTCCATGCCCCTGGTGAACACCCAGCTGTGGCAGAGCATCAAGATCTCCGGCCAGGACGTCGAGCTCGCCGTCGAGAAGGCCCGCTCGTCGCGCCTCGAGACCGTGACCCAGGTCAAGCAGGCCTTCTACGGCGTCCTGCTTGCCAAGGAAGCCTTCAACGTCTATAAGGAAGTGTACGAGAACGCCCTGGACAATTTCACCCAGACCGAGCTGAAATACAATGCCGACAAGGCCTCCGAGCTGGAGTACCAGCGTGCCAAGTCCACCGTCCAGAACGCCATTCCGAACGTCTATGACGCGGACAACGCCATAGCGCTGGGCCTCTGGCAGCTCAAGGCCGTCATGGGCATAGACCTCGATGAGGACATCGACGTGGCCGGCTCGCTTATGGACTATTCGCAGACGATGTTCCACGACGTCCTCGAAGACGACGACGTCAGCCTGGAGAGGAATTCCACCATGCGCCAGCTCGCGATCCAGGCCGAGGAGCTTGCCAACACCATCAAGATGCAGCAGTATGCCAGCGTCCCGAGCCTGGCCCTGAGCTTCTCGTACAGCCTCAACGCCATGGCCAACGACTTCAAGTTCAGCACCTACAACTGGTCGCCTTACTCCGCGGCCGGCCTGAGCCTGTCCATCCCCATCTTCGCCGGAGGCCGACGCAGCAATGCAGTGAAGCAGACTCGTAACCAGCGCGACCAGCTTCTCCTCCAGACCGAGAATACCGAGCGGCAGCTCAAGGTGGCCATCCGCCAGTACCTCAACCAGATGGAGACCGCCTTGAAGAACTTCAACGCCGCCGGGTCGGGCGTCGAGACCGCCCGCAAGGCCTACGACATCGCGGCCAAGTCCTACAACCTCGGACGGAGCACTATCACCGAGCTCAACGACGCGCAGCTCGCCCTCACCCAGGCACTGCTCGCCCAGTCCCAGTCGGTCTACAATTTCATAGTGGCCAAGGCCGGTCTCGAGCAGACGCTCGGCAACGACATCGATTCATAAACATCTGAAAACAAGACAAGAACATATGAAAACGAATGTGAAAATCTTCCTTTGCGCCGCGATGGCGCTGCTGGCCGTTTCCTGCGCGAGCAGGAAAGGCGGGAAAAGCTCTTCCCCTTTCCCTCCCATGATGGGCGGCGATCCCAATGCCCCCGCCAACGTGGAGATAGCGGTCACCGAGTACCGCGACGTCCCCCAGGACGAGACCTACACCACTTCCGTACAGGCCTACGCGGTCAACAATGTCGTGCCCCAGGCCGGCTCCAGGATCAAGAAGATCAACGTCGAGGTGGGCGATTTCGTCTCGAAGGGCCAGGTGCTCGCCGAGATGGACCAGACCAGCCTCGAGCAGGCCAGGCTCAAGCTCGACAACGACGCCCTGGAGCTCTCCCGTCTCAAGGAACTCTACGAGGCCGGCGCCCTGTCCAAGTCGGACTACGAAGCCATGCAGCTCTCTTACAACGTGAGCAACTCCCAGTACCAGAACCTCGTGGAGAACACCACCCTGCGTTCGCCCCTAACCGGTGTCGTGACTGCACGCAACTACGACGTGGGCGACATGTACGCCATGTCCCAGCCCATCTTCGTCGTGCAGCAGATCTCGCCGGTGAAGCTGCTCGTCGCCATCTCCGAGACCGACTACACCAAGGTCAAGAAGGGCGATGAGGTGGACATCAACGCCGACGCCATCCCCGGCCGTACTTTCGTGGGAAGGGTCAATCGCATCTATCCCGTCATCGACCCCGCTTCCCACACCTTCACTGCGGAAGTGGTCGTCCCCAACAATGACAGGGTGCTGCGCCCGGGCATGTTCGCCCGCGCCAAGGTCACCTTCGCGGTCAACCACAGCATCGTGGTGCCCGACATCGCCATCGTCAAGCAGCAGGGTTCAGGACAGAAGTCCGTCTTCGTGCTCAATGCCGACAATACCGTTTCCAGCCGCGTGGTCACGCTCGGCCGCCATACCGGCTCCGAATATGAGGTGCTGGAAGGTCTTTCCGAGGGCGAGAAGGTCGTGACGAAGGGTCACACCACGCTCCGCAACGGCTCCGAGGTCAACGTCATCAACTAAGGAGGACGGGTTATGAGCATCTACAGAGCGTCGGTGAACCATCCCGTCACGACGGCGTTGGTTTTCATCGCATTCATGATCTTCGGCATCTTCTCGCTTGTGAAGACGTCGATCGCGCAGCTCCCCGAGTTCGACGCCAACACCATCATGGTGATGTCCTCGTACCCGGGCGCCAGCGCGGCCGACATCGAGAACAACCTCACCAAGGTGCTGGAGAACTCCCTGAACGGTGTCAGCGACCTCAAGAGCCTGACATCGACTTCCCGCGAGAACACTTCGCTCCTCCAGCTGGAGTTCCGCTACGGCATAGACATCGACGAGGCCACCAACGACGTCCGCGACAAGCTCGACATGGTGAACTCCACGCTGCCGGACGGCGCGACCGTTCCGGTCATCTTCAAGTTCAGCGCGGACGACATGCCCATCATGATCCTGTCCGCCACGGCCGACGAGAGCCTTCCGGGACTGGACAAAATCCTGGACGACAGGCTCGCTACGCCGCTCGCCCGCGTGTCGGGCGTGGGTACCATCTCGGTGTCAGGAGCCCCTACGCGTGAGATCCAGGTCTACTGCGACCCCCAGAAGCTCCAGGCTTACGGCCTGAGCGTCAGCACGATATCCTCCATCATCGCAGCCGAGAACCGCAACCTTCCTTCGGGAAGCATCGACATCGGCTCCGACGTGTATTCGCTCCGCGTCCAGAAGGAGTTCACCAATCCGAACGAGCTCCTGGACATCGTCCTGGGTGCGTCGAACGGCCGCGTGGTGTACCTGCGCGACGTCGCCACCATCCGTGACGGCAACCAGGAGAAGGAGATGGAGTCGTACACCAACGGCGTCCGTTCCGCCCAGATCGTCATCCAGAAGCAGTCCGGAGCGAACACCGTCAACGTCATCAAGAACATCAAGAAGCAGTTGGTGGAGATAAGCAAGGACCTCCCGTCCGACATCGAGATCACCACCGTCGTCGACTCCTCCGACAATATCATCAACACCATCAACACCCTGAAGGAGACCATCCTGATCACCTTCCTCGTGGTCATGCTGGTGGTGTTCATCTTCCTGGGCCGCTGGAGGGCCACGTTCATCATCGTGCTCTCCATCCCTATCGCCCTTCTGGCTTCGCTGGTGTACCTGTTCGCCACGGGCAACACCCTGAACATCATCTCGATGTCCGCCCTCTCGATAGCCATAGGCATGGTGGTGGACGACGCCATCGTCGTCCTGGAGAACGTCTCGACGCACTTGGAACGCGGTGCCAAGCCCAAGGAGGCCGCCGTGCACGCGACTTCCGAGGTGGCCATCTCCGTCATCGCTTCCACGCTGACCATGCTCTGCGTGTTCCTGCCGCTCACCATGATGACCGGCATGGCCGGCATCATGTTCAGGCAGCTGGGCTGGATCGTCAGCATCATCATGATAGTCTCGACGACCGCCGCCCTGACGCTCGTCCCGATGCTCTGCTCGCGCATGCTCAAGGCCGGTCCCAAGACCGGCAAGCTGCACAACGCCATCTTCGGGCCCGTCAACAAGGCCCTCGACGCCATTGCGCGCGCTTACGCGCGCCTCATCGGCTGGGCCACTACGCATCGCAAGACCGTCATTTTCGGAGCCTTAGGCATCTTTGCCCTGGCGCTGATAGCCTTCGTTCCGAGCCTCGAGACCGAGTTCTTCCCGCAGTCCGACCAGGGCCGTCTGACCGTGAACGTCGAACTCCCGGCAGGTACCTCGCAGGAGGTGACCGGCGAGTTCGCCCGCAGGCTCTACGACCAGATCATGGAGCAGGTCCATGAAGTGCAGCGCCTCAGCTACAACTACGGCCAGGCCGACGCCAGCAACACCTTCGCCAGCATGCGCTCCAACGGCGCCAACGTGATGTCGATGAACATCAACCTCGGCAGCATGGAGGACCGCAAGCGCAGTACCGCCGAGATCGCCGACATCATCCGCGCCGACCTCGCCATGTATCCTGAAGTCAAGAAGGGAATGGTGAGCGAGGGCATGGGCGGAATGGGCGGCGCGTCCTCCATCGAAGTCGAGATCTACGGCTTCGACTTCGAGGCCACGGACCAGGCCGCCCAGGCCATCAAGGAAGGCATGCTCGCCGACCCCGCCTTCTCGCAGGTGACGGTGAGCCGCGACGAGTATACTCCTGAGTATCAGATGGATTTCGACAGGACGAAGCTCGCCCTCAACGGCCTCAACTCCACTACTGCAGGCTCCGCCTTCAGCGCCGCCATCAGTGGCTCCACCAACTCCTACTACCGTGAGGACGGTGAAGAGTACGGCATCCGCGTGCGCTATGCTCCGGAGTTCCGTACCAGCATCGAGGACATGGAGAACATCGTGGTGTACAATGCTGCAGGCCGCGCCGTGCGCATGAAGGACCTCGGCACCGTGGTGGAAGCCAAGGTCCCTCCCACCATCGAGCGCAAGGACCGCGAGCGCGTGATCACCGTCAGGGGCATCGTCGCTCGCAAGACCCCGCTCAGCCGCGCAGTCGCGGTGGCGCAGAACGTCATCGACAATACGGAGATTGCCCCCGAGCTTACCACCGTGATAGCCGGAGACTATGAGGACCAGCAGGAGATGTTCGGGGATATGATCCTCCTCATCGCCTTGATTATCATCCTCGTATATATGGTGATGGCTTCGCAGTTCGAGTCGTTCATGAGCCCGTTCGTCATCATGTTCTCGGTGCCGTTCGCCTTCGTGGGCGTGCTCCTCGGACTCTGGGTGACTGGCAACGCACTGGGAGTGATGGCCATGATCGGCATCATCATCCTCCTTGGTATCGTGGTGAAGAACGGTATCGTGCTCATAGACTACACGATACTCTGCCGCGAGCGCGGCATGAGCGCCATCGACGCCTCCGTCACCGCCGCCCGCGCCCGTCTGCGCCCTATCCTTATGACCACTCTCACCACCGTGCTCGGTATGCTCCCTATGGCCCTGGGCAGGGGAGAGGGCTCCGAGATGTGGAACTCCCTCGGCGTCACTGTCTGCTGGGGCTTGTCCATCTCCACCCTGGTGACCCTCGTGCTCATCCCGACGGTCTATTGCGTATTCGCCGTAAGGCAGGAAAAAAAGAAAAATAAGAAGAGAGTATGAAAGCGATATTCGTAGCATACAACCAGGCATACAACGAAGAGATCGTCGAGGTGCTCGAGGCCAACGGCCAGCGCGGCTACACCGCGTGGCAGGACATCCAGGGCAGGGGGAGCGTGGACGGCATCCCCCATCTGGGCAGCCACGCGTGGCCGGAGATGAACTATGCCCTTCTGGCGGTCGTGGATGACGACAAGGTCGAGGGCATCCTGGACGGCCTCCGGGCCAAGGATGAAGCGTACCACGACCTGGGCCTGCGCGCCTATGTGTGGAACGTCGAACGCGCCCTGTAAGGGCGACTGATGGACAACGTATTTGGAAAACAACCATAAATTGTTATATTTGTGGTTGTTTTTTTATGTTTAATGCCGGGCACCGTCCGGGCAAACCGATTGATTTATGTCACAAGTAGTAACCAATACCAACATTTCCGAGATCCTGGCCTCCGACAAGCCTGTCATGATCGACTTCTGGGCCACCTGGTGCGGTCCGTGCCGCATGCTGGCTCCCACAGTGGACGCCGTCGCGCAGGAGTACGAAGGCCGCGTCGTCGTCGCCAAGTGCAACGTAGACGATGCCGACGAAGTGGCCATGCAGTTCCGTATCCGCAACATCCCTACCCTCATGTTCTTCAAGGGGGGCGAGATGGTGAACCGTCTCGTGGGCGCCGTCCCGAAGCAGGAGATCACATCCATCCTTGACTCAATTCTGTAATTTAATATTATTTTGACCATGAAGAGATTTTTCCTCATTCTCGCGGTGGCACTCATCGGTGTGACCGCTTCCGCTCAGAAAATCGGTGTCGTCGCCGGTATCACCGGAGCTAACAGCTCGCTGAAAGACAGCCAGATAGGTGCATTTGACCAGTATCATGCCGGTATCGTGGCCAATTTCCCTCTGATGGAGGGCCTTCGTCTCCAGCCTGAGCTCATTTACAAGGTCAAGGGCACTTCGGTCAATGACACTGTTAATGGGAAGGGCCAAGTGGATATGACTGTGGGGTTCATCGAGTTCGGTATGGAGGCCCAGGTCGGCTTCGGCAACGATCCTTTCCGCGTATACGGACTTGCAGAGCCTTTCATCGGCTACAACCTCAAGGACCAGGGCTGGGACAAGGCCAAGGATCCCATTGAGAACCTCTCCTGGGACAAGACCGAGTACGGCCTCGCCGTCGGTGGCGGCGTCGAGCTGTTCGAAGTCCTCCAGGCATCCATCAAGTATTTCTGGAACATGGGATCCGTCAAGGGTGACGTCAACAAGATCGTCAACGACGACAAGCTCCGCAACTTCAACGGCATCACCCTTTCCCTCGCCATTCTCTTCTAGGAAGGCATGACGGATAGGAAGGCGGTCGTTTTCTGTTCTGCGAGCTTCGACATCGACGATAAGTACAACGACCTCGCCCGTAGTGTCGTCCGCACCCTGTACGGATGCGGGTACGGCATGGTATCGGGCGGCACGGTCAAGGGTACTATGAAAGTCATCGCCGACGAGGCCCGCAGGCTTGGCATGGAGCATCTCGGGGTCCTTCCCGTTTTCATGAAGGGCCTCGAGTATCGCAGTGCCACGAAGATCGTATGGACGGAGACGATGGCCGAGCGGAAGCAGGTCATGCGTGCGGGCACCTGCCTGGCGGTGGCGCTTCCGGGCGGCATAGGCACGCTTGAGGAGCTGATCGAGACCATGACCCTGGCCAAGCTGGGCCGTTACGGGGGCAGGCTCGTAGCCTTCAATTTCGAAGGCTTCTACGAGCCGCTCAAGGCCCTTCTGGACCACTATGTGGAAACGGGCATGCTGGACAGGGAGTCCAGGGAGCTGGTGGCATTCCCCGAGACTATGGAAGAGTTCGTCGATTGCATTCAGTGAGATGGACGTCAAGGGCATACTCGGGTATCTGGGAGACGATTGGGGCCGGACGGAAGCGCTGATGCGCTCCTCGCTGGACAGCGACATCGAGCTCCTAAACTGGACGAATGCCTTCATCCTCGATCACGGCGGCAAGAAACTGCGGCCGCTCCTCTCGCTCCTGATGGCCAGGGCCTGCGGGAGCGGCCCGCTGCCTCAGGACTCCATCCGCTTCGCGGCCGCCACGGAGATGCTCCACAACGCCACCCTCCTGCACGACGACGTGGCCGACGGCAGCATGATACGCCGCGGCGTGCCTACGGTGGCGTCCATGCTGGATCCTGCCCACTCGGTGCTGGTCGGCGACTACTGGCTGGTCAGGGCAGTCGATCTAATCCTTTCGGCAGACTCCCACATTTTGGAGGTCATCAGGCTGTTTTCCAATACTTTGAGCCTTCTGGCAGAGGGCGAGATGCTGCAGTTGCAGAAGGCTTCGAGCGGGGATACTTCCGAAGACGACTACCTGAGGATCATCCACGACAAGACAGGGTCGCTCTTCGAGACGGCTTGCCTGTCGGCAGCCATCTCGGTGGACGCTTCCCCGGAGTTCCGCAAGGTGGCGGGCGAGTATGCGCGCAATCTCGGCCTGGCTTTCCAGATCAAGGACGACATCCTCGACTTCACCGGCGTGGATATAGGGAAGCCCGTCGGGGTGGACGTACGCGAAGGGAAGATCACCCAGCCCCTGCTCTGCGCACTGGAGCAGGTGGAAGCGGACCGTCAGGCGGAGATCCGCGGCAAGGTCCGGCAGGTCCGCGAGCATCCTGAGTTTGCTGCGGAAATCATGGACTTCGTTCGGGAACAGGGCGGGGCCGTGCTCGCGCAGGAGCGCCTTTCGGCGTATTCCGTGCGCGCCTGCGAGGCCCTCACCACGCTGCCCGACAGTCCGGCAAAGGAATATCTGGCGGCTCTGGCCGCATTTACTGAGATCAGGGAAAAATGATTTTCGACGAGATAAGGGGACACTCCGACGTGAAGAAGGCCCTTGCCGGCATGGCCGGCAGCGGCCGTGTTCCGCATGCGCTGATGTTCTACGAGAACGACGGCTGCGGAGCTCTCCTGCTCGCCTTGGGTTTCCTGGAGTGCCTGACCGGCTCGCACAAGGTCCGCAAGCTGATCCATCCCGACATACATTTCATCTTTCCCGTGACCAAGGGTTCAAAAGTCTCCACCGACAAGCCCACTTCCGAGTCGTACCTCCAGTACTGGCGCGAGTTTGTGGAGAAGAATCCCTATTTCCTTGAGAATGAGCTCAATGACGCGTTGGGCATAGAGGGCAAGTCCTCCGTGATAGCCATCGCCGAAGCGAAGTTCGTCATCGAGAAGCTTTCATTCCATTCGCTGGAGGGGGGATGGCGGGCGATAGTCGTCTACCTTCCGGAGAAGATGAACAAGGACGCCGCCAACCGCCTGCTGAAGAGCATAGAGGAGCCGCCGGCGCAGACCCTGTTCATTTTCATCACCCATGCGCCGGAGAAGGTGCTCAGCACCGTGGCCTCCCGCTGCCAGGGCTTACGCGTGGCGCCTATGACCAGGGACGAAGTGTCGAGGGTGCTCGTGGAGCGCTTCGGGCGGCCGGAGGCGGATGCTGCGGCAGCCGCCGAGGTGGCCGGCGGCAGCGTCGGCCGCGCTCTCGCCTATCTCTCCGAGAGCGGCGAGGCCGGCGCCGAAGCTGCGCTCTTCGCGTCCCTTATGGACGCTCTGATAGCCAAGGACCTCATGGCGGCGCAGGACGTAGGCGAGCAGCTCGCGGCGCTGCCTTCGCGCGAACGCGCCAAGGCCTTCTGCCGCTACGCTGCCGAGGGCCTGCGCAAGATATTCATGATACAGCAGGGGCTGGGGCAGATAGCGGGTACGACGTCGGCCGACTCCGAGGCCTTCGCGCTTTACGCTTCCCGCTGCCGCAAGAGCTTCTCGCGCCTCGCGCTGCCGCTGCTGGACAACGCCATGATGCTGATCGAGCGCAACATCAACCTGAAAATCCTGTTCTGCGACCTGGTCGACAGACTTTACATATTGATTTAGAGATGGATACCAATACAAATAACGAATCGCTCAACTTCGACTGCAGTCGCGGCTGCATCACTTCTTCCGATCCTTCGACCGGCGAAGTCTCTGTCAGCTACAGGCAGGGATGCTGCAAGCTCAAGGATTACAACTGGCTGGGGGGTGTCACGCAGTCCGAGTACAACGGCTATTTCGAAGTGCGTTTCAAGAATACTCGCAAGGGCATCTACGTCAATGCCTCCGGACAGAACGTCAAGATAGGCGACATGGTGATAGTCGAGGCGGCCAACGGCCACGACCTCGGCATCGTCACCCTCGAAGGCCCCGTCGTGGCCAGGCAGATGAAGTGCAAAGGCATCAATCCCGAAACCACCGAGTTCAAGAAGATTTACCGCAAGGCCCGCCAGGCCGACATCGTGAAATGGCAGGAAGCCATTGCCCGAGAGGAGGATACGATGATCAAGGCCCGCCGCATCGCTGCCGAGATGGGCCTGGAGATGAAGATAGGCGACGTGGAGTTCCAGGGCGACGGCACCAAGGCCATATTCTACTATATCGCCGACGGGCGCGTGGACTTCCGCCAGCTGATCAAGGTCTTCGCCGAGGAGTTCCGCATCCGCATCGAGATGAAGCAGATAGGCGCGCGGCAGGAAGCCGGCCTCATCGGAGGCCTGGGCGTCTGCGGCCGCGAGCTCTGCTGCGCCAACTATATTACCAATTTCCAGTCCATTACGACTTCTGCAGCGCGCTGCCAGGACCTCTCGCTCAACCCTCAGAAGCTCGCCGGCCAGTGCGGCAAGCTCAAATGCTGCCTGAACTACGAGGTGGCGACCTACCTCGACGCGCAGTCGCGCATCCCCAGGGTGACCGAGCCGCTGGAGTTCGAGGACGGTCAGGCCTGGCTCGTCAAGACCGACATTCTCAAGGAGATAATGTATTTCTCCTATGAGAAGGGTTCGCTTACGAATGTCTATGCGTTGGACGCCTACGACGTGCACGAGATCATCAAGATGAACCGCAACGGCATCAAGCCCGAGTCGCTCAAGACCGAGCCCGAGCCGTATATGCCCGAGTTCATCACAGCCGTGGGCGACGACAGCATCACCCGCTTCGACAATCCCCAGCGTAAGCGCTCCAAGTCGCGCCGCAGGGGCGGTGGCGGCCAGAAGAAGAAGGCAGTCGAGGCCAGGGCAGACGGAGCCCCTAAGAATGACGGAGCACAGAAGGCTTCCGGTGAGCAGAGGCAGCAAGGCGGCCGCCGCGGCCATCGCGGACCGGACAAGCGCAAGTCTTCCGACGGAGAATAATATGGTCATGGGCAGGTTCTCTCAACTTTTGGTGCTGGTGCTAGCGGTCTTTGCGGCCGCGGCGGCCTGCTCGCGTCCCGATTCCACGGAGCAGTTCGTCGGGATTGAACACAGGGAGAACAACGGCCTGTACCGCTTCACCGTCGATATGTCCGACTCGCTCGCCACGTACGACCTCACCTTCTATTCGCGCATCGACGAGGGCAGGCCCAGGATGGCTTCTGCGACGGATTTCCCGCTCTCCATCACTTGGACGGCCCCTTCCGGGCAGCGTTTCAGCGAGACTGTCTTCTTCGCCATCCATGACAATGCCAGGGGGTCAAGTTTCTATTCCAGCCAGTACAGGAAGCCCTACCGTTCCGGCCTCGTTCCCGTCGAGCCGGGCATTTGGGAGATGACCGTGCAGGTCAATTATGGCAGGGACATCCCGGGGATGCGCGGGCTGGGCCTGATCTGCAAGAAAAACCTTCCGGATGGGACACGGTAAGCTCAAGAAATTCGCTGAGAATGAGACGTTCAAGTGCCTCCTGCAGCCTTCGGCGCAGGATGTGCTCGCCGACGGTTTCTTCAATCTCAGGGACCACGCCGTCAAGGGGCATTGGAACGAGACGATGTTCGACACGCCGCGCCCCATCGTGCTGGAGCTCGGTTGCGGGAAAGGGGAGTATACCATAGACCTCGCCGAGCGCAATCCTTCGTGCAATTATATAGGGGTCGATATCAAGGGCGCGCGCCTCTGGAAGGGCGCGAAATACGCCACCGAGCACAAGCTCGGCAATGTAGCCTTCCTTCGCACGCGCATCGAGTTCATCACGGCGTATTTCGCGCCCGGTGAAGTCTCGGAGATCTGGCTTACCTTCTCCGATCCGCAGTTCCGCAGT
>Ga0310696_10003875_pt1 | contig 18516 bp, 17 predicted proteins | sample AusTroGonzalo_MG_4_FD_203885 | JGI IMG/M metagenome (GOLD analysis project Ga0310696, IMG submission 203885) | Bovine rumen microbial communities from tropical cattle in Woodstock, Queensland, Australia - Gonzalo_02 (v2) (version 2) | ecosystem: Host-associated > Mammals > Digestive system >...
TCTTCGATATTCCGATATTTCGATATTTCGACATATCGACCGGCGGCAAAACGTAACGACGAAACGACGTGACGTCGTAACGATAAAAAAAGCCGCATCAAAAGAAAGACAAACGGCGGCAAAAAAACGTGACGGCGAAACGGCGTGACGATGCGGCGGCAAAAAACGTAACGACGAAACGGCGTGACACCGTCACGATCATTTCTTGTCTTTTTCCCTCTTTTTACTAAAATTCTGCGTTTTTGATTTTTGAGGTTTGCATGTATCTTCTTATATATAGAGGTATTAAGCATCTTTTTTCCTTTTATATAAACAGCGCGAGAAAAAAAATCGTCATCGGCGGCAGCGAAGGCGACATTCTCTTCCCTCAGGAACTCCAAAGTTGCGAGCTCGTGATGCGCAAAGAGTTCAACTTCGAGAAAAAGGACTACTCATGGTGCCTTTATCCGGCATCCGGCGAGTTCAAACTCAACGGTAAAAAAGTTTCCGGCGGTGAAGTTTTCGAGGATTCCAACGTTTTTTCGCTTCAGGATTTCAGTTTTTCCTTCTCGCCCACATCAAACCTTTCCGTTCTTTCAGCTGCGGACGAAGCCCCTTCCAAAGCTGGCAACACACTGATAATCGAGGACGAACCGACCGAGTTCAAAAACATCGAGACAACCTACGAAGGAATGCACAAAACTTTTGTTTTCAGGCCCGGACGCAAAATCGTCATCGGCAGGAAAAACGCTGATATTTCCGTAGCTTTCAACGAGGTTTCAAGCGAACACGTCATTCTCGAAATGCAGGAAAAAGGTGTAAACTTCATCAACACAGGGAAAAACGGCACTTGGGTAAACGGCGTCAGAATCAACAGCGGCATTCTTGAAGAAGGCAAATATCACCTTTCGATTGCCGGAAGACACGATGTCACAATAAAAATCAACAAGGAAAAAACGAGCGAAACCTTCCTCGCTGGCAGCCTTTCGCCATATTTCGAGCAGATCGAGAACTGGCTCAACCAGCCCGTTCTTTTCCGCAACCATCCGATAATCCTTCTCTCGGGCGAAAGCGGCTCGGGTAAAGAAGTTTTTGCCGAATTTATCCACAAAACAAGCGGCAGAAAAGGTAATTTCATCACTTACAACGCGGCAAGCATCCCAGAAACTCTGGCAGAAAGCGAGCTTTTCGGCACGGCAAAGGGCGGCTTTACCGGCGCGGAAGAGCGTGACGGCGCATTCATGCAGGCTGACGGCGGAACTCTTTTCCTAGATGAAATCGCCGAAATTCCGATAAACCTTCAGTCGAAACTTCTCCGCGTTCTCGAAGACTGGAAAGTTCGCAAAGTGGGCGAAAGCGGTGTCGGAAGGACAGTTGACGTGAATCTCGTTCTTGCGACAAACAAAAATCTTGAAGATGCAGTCGCGGCGCAGACCTTCAGAAAAGACCTTTTCTACAGAGTTTCGACACTTCACATTCAGATCCCGCCTCTGCGCGAACACAAAAATGACATAATCCCGCTTGCAAAGCACCTTTACCGCGCTCTGAGCGGCAGGGAACTCGTTATTGAAGAAACCGCCGCGGAAAAACTTGTATCCTACGACTGGCCAGGCAACGTGCGTGAACTCAAAAGCGTTATAACGCGCTTCGCCTACTCCGGCAAAAGCATTCTCGGAAGCACTGATCTTCAGTTCTGACGCGGTGAAACATGACAAGATGCGACACACTTTCCGGTGATTTCAAGATTTTTCAGCCTGAAAACGGGCAGCGTTACAGCACCGACGACCTTTTGACAGCATGGCTTGCGATAAAAACGGTTTCCGCCAACCCGCCGTCGCGTTTTCTCGACCTCGGAAGCGGCCTCGCAAGTGTTCCAATGATAGTTTTGTGGAAATTCCCTGCTTTGAGCGGCATAGGCGTCGAAATCAGGCCGAACCGCTATGAACTTGCCGAAAGATCACTTGAGATCAACGGTCTGACCGAAAGATTTCACATAATTCACGGAGATCTACGCGAACTCAAACTTGACGAAAAATTTGATCTCGTAACTTCAACCCCGCCTTATTACCAGAGTGTTGAAGGACCGATCAGTGAAAACGACGACAAAGCCGCAGCCCGTTTTGAACTCAACGGAAACATTGACGATTACTTCAAAACTGCCGCCAAACACCTTTCAGAAAAGGGGTTTTTCATAACAGTGTATCCTTTTTTATACGCTTCCAGGGTTTACGCCGCAGCCAAAAACTGCGGAATGCACATCAATTCAAGGGTTGACTTCATTCCCAAAGAGGGAAAGCCGGCGCTTATTTCGATATTTTCGGCATCTTTTTCCGAGACAGAAACCGAACAAAAGCTCCTTGTAATGAGGGATTCAGCCGGAAATCACACAAAAGAATACAATAACGCGAGGACACTCTGCGGATTTAAAGAGAAAAAGTGAGGTGAAACATGGCAAAAAACACGATAATTTCAGAAAAACAAGTCGCAGACATGCGGGTTTTTACAGTGTCGGAGGTCGAACTCGACAAATCAGGACGAAGGGTTCACCATTCAATCATCAGGTTCTGCGGAACCGCATCGATTTTAGCTATCACGAAAGAGGGTAAAATCCTTCTCGAAAAGCAGTACCGCACACCGATTGACCGCTGGATTTATGAGATTCCGGCGGGAAAAATCGACAAAGGCGAAGATCCGACGCACTGCATAATCAGGGAACTTGAGGAAGAAACCGGCTACCGCCCGATAAAGATCGTAAAAAGCTTTGAAGCCTACACCTCATGCGGGTGCAGCGACGAATATATGCACTATTTCACAGCTTTAGTCGAAAAAATTCCCGAAGGCGAACGCAAACTCTTTCCCGAAATCGACGAAGACCTTGAAATACTCGAAGTGACACCCGAAGAAGCATGGAAAATGATCGAAGAAAAACAGATCGTTGACGCAAAGTCGATCATGCTGATTACCGCTTTCAAAGCGGGTCTGGCAGGATTTGAAAAATGACGGAAGTCAAAATCGCAAAGATAATTTCAAACGGCTGCGGGATCGGCTGGGCTGACGGAAAAACTTTTTTCGTTCCATACACATGTCCCGGAGAAACGGTCAGAATCAAAAGCGCGGTCAAAGAAAAAAGTTTCTTTTACGTTGAAGATTTTGAGCTTCTTGAAGCCTCGCCCGAGCGCAGAAAACCGCTCTGCAAACACTACGGAACATGCGGCGGATGCTCGCTCCAGCATATATCCTATCCGGCGCAGCTCAAAATCAAAAAAGCTATTTTTCTAGAACTTTTAAAGCAGAATCAAATTAGCTGTGAGATAGATCCTGTCGTCATAACTCCCGGCGAAACAGGGCTCAGGACACGCGCGAAACTCTTTTCATTCAAAGGAAAACCGGCATACCGCAAAAAAAGAAGCAGCGATTTCGTTCAGATTGAAAGCTGCCCGCTTCTTGACCCTGTTTTTTTTGAAAAAATAGCGGCTGATATACCGAAACGGCGCGGCGACATACAGTTTGAATATTCAAAATTCACCGGAGATTTCATGCCCGGAGCCGATACTTTGAGAAAATCGGTAAACGGAAAAATCATGAAAATCCGACGCAACAGCTTTTTCCAGTCATCGGAAGAAGGTGCCGGAATAATGTGCTCGCTCGTCATGCGCGAAGCTGAGGAAACCGGCGCAAAAAATGCGGTTGATCTCTTCTGCGGAAGCGGTCTATTCTCGCTTTTTCTCGCTGACAAAGGAATAAAAACGACAGGCTATGAAATCGAACCGGCAGCATGCAGAAGTTACACTGAAAACCTCGGAAACAAAGCAAAAATCGCAAAAATCGATGCTTACAAACTTCAAAAATTGGAAAAAACAGACCTCGTCGTGGCAGACCCGCCGCGTGCCGGACTCGGGGCAAAACTTTCCGAAATCATCAGCGACTGCACTGACCATGTTATTTACATCGCTTGCGAGCCTCCCAATTTGGTAAGAGATCTCAAAACCTTCTTCGCAAAAGGGTTTCACGTGAAACATTTGTATCTTCTCGACCTTTTTCCAGATACTCCCCACTTTGAGGCACTGTGTATTCTGAAGCGCGAAAATTGAATAAACATCTGTTTTAAGAAATCTTTTGCCTGAAAGAACAAAAATTGATAATATCATGTGTTGTTGTTGAATTAAGGAGCAAAGAATGAGTTTCAAATCGCAGGTTTCAGGATTTCAAAGGAATTTCTGGATTGCCAACATCATGGAGATGTTCGAGCGTCTGGCGTTTTTCTCGGTGCGTGCGGTTCTTCCGCTCTGGATGGTCGCGACTGCCGACAAACACGGTCTCGGACTTACTTTCACTGAAAAAGGACTTATTTTCGGTGTTTGGGCAGCATGCCAGAGCCTTATTCCGATGCTGAGCGGCTCTTTTGCAGACAATTTCGGTTACAAAAGAAGCCTCTACATCGCTTTTACGACCAATGTTTTCGGCTACATTCTTATGGCTAACGCGGCCGGTTTCTGGAGCATGATGCTTGCGGGAATCGCGGTCGGAACTGGAACCGCCGTCTTCAAGCCGCCGATTCAGGGAACTGTCGCAAGCTCTGTAACTGAAGAAAACAGCTCTGTCGGATACGGAATTTTTTACTGGGTCGTAAACATCGGAGGTCTTTTAGCCCCTGTCATGGCGAGCACTCTGCGCGGAAACGACGCCGACGGATACACCTGGAGCTACGTTTTTTACGCGGCTGCAATAGTCACGGCTCTCAACTACATTCCGGCAACATTTTTCTTCAAGGAACCTGAAAAAACAAGGGCTGTAAAATCGGCTAAAAATGCGATTCACGACACTGTAACCGCCCTTAAAGACAAGGATTTCATGATTTTCCTTCTTATTTTCAGCGGATTCTGGCTCATGTTCATGCAGCTCTGGGACCTTTTCCCGAATTTCATCGACCAGTGGACCGACAGCCGCGCTCTGGCAGAGATCCTGCCTTCGTTTATGACCGATAACGGTAGCGTCAAGGCTGAACAGTTCATCAACATCAATTCGCTCTGCATCGTCCTTTTTGTCGTTCCGTGGAGCGTCGTCACCGGCAAATTCCCGCGTCTTGTCGCGATAACCGCCGGAATATGCCTCACAACTGTCGCATTTTTCTGCGCCGGAGTCACGATGGCAGGTCTTGTAACGGCAATCTGCATAGCGTTTTTCAGCCTCGGCGAAATGACCTGCTCGCCAAAATTCAGCGAATACATCGGCGTGAACGCCCCTGCCGACAAAAAAGCTCTCTACATGGGGCTTTCCAACATTCCGTTCGCGGTCGGCTGGATTGTCGGAAATGTTGTCTCCGGCCCGCTTTACGACGCTTTCGCCAACAAACTCCAGATTACGAAGCAGTATCTTCTTGATGTCAAAAAGGTTCCGCTTGAAACCCTCGTAAAAGTTGTAGACGACTACAAAGCAGCAAATCCAGACGGACTTCTGCCTGAAACAATTGCGAAAATGAACATCGACACATTTGATTTCTTCCCGTATTTTCAAGAACTTACAGGCCTCGACAAGTATGCTGCGAACCAGCTTCTCTGGGATGCCTACGCTCCCTGGAAAATCTGGATTGTCCTTTCGTCCTTCGGCGTTCTTTCGATTGCGGCGATGCTTCTTTACAACCGTCACAAAAGCAAAATAAACGCAAAATAAGCGATAAAAACACTGGAAAACAACTCTCATTTGTGGTAATGGAAATGAGATTTGGTTAGGAAACGAACGGAGCAAGGAATGGACTTCAAGATTACACAAGAAGAAATCCTGAAAGGTGATATTTCAAAGTTGAAAACCGCTCTCGACAATATTGCACCCGACGGCAGGCTTTCTGCGGAAAATGAAAACAATTTCTTCATAAAGTTTGACAAATTAAGTTCATATGACTTTTCTCAGAAATTACAGGATTCTGCATATAAAGCATGGTTCAAAAAGTTAGATTCCGAATACCCCTACATTCCTTTTTTCCTCAACAAAGCATCAAAAACTCTGATGTTTTTCGTCATGGGCAACATCAATTTTTCCATAGACAGCAACAACAACATTCACTTCGACGAAACAGCAAAACTACAATATATCAGCGAAAAGAAATCTGCAATCAAGGGTTTTTGCTTTAACCACAATATTGACCCGAAGCCGGCGATGCGCAACATGATTTCTTTTGATCAAAGTCAACAGAAACAGACAAACATCAAAATCATAAAAATACAGGACTATCTTAACAAATACCGTGCAATAACGACATTTAACGAACAAAGAGAGCTCGTTACATGGCTTCTTGCCGACAATGTCCCCTCAACTATAAAAATACTGCTCTGCTCATGTATCCAGAACTGTCCGCAGCCTTTTTTCAGTATAATTATCGAATACGGCGAAACTGTTATTGAATACTCTTCCAAAATTATTCCTTCAAAAAAGGATATCGAGGAATTCTGTCAGACAAAATCTTCAATCAAAATCACTTTTGTATTTAAAGACGGCGACAGCCACCAGTCATGGAACCTGGAACAGCCTTTCACCTGTATGGAACTTGAAGAACTCGAAAAAAAACGGAATGAAATTTTAGATCTCCGCAAGCAACCTGAAGAAGAAATTCCTTCAACAGAGTCTGACGAAGAAATTTCCGACCGCGGTGAAGCCGATGAAGTGAAAGACGACGATAAAACCCTGGTGCCCTGTGTTCAGCCGGAGGAAGAGAACGAAACTACTGAAGAAGAAACTGCGGAGGCTGAAGATAAAAATGACGAAGAAGCTGATGAAACTGTGCCGCAGAATGAAACTTTGGAAGAAAAAGTAGCAAGACTGGAAAAGGAAAATCGCTATCTCAAAGAAAAAATACGGCAAAAAAATAACCTGATAGAAGATTTGGAACGGGCTTTAAACGCAAAGCAGCGTTCAAAGATTGTGACCTTTTTTAAAGGATTGTTCAAGTGACGACTGTAATTTTTAACGGAACGGGTTCATCTACCGGGGTCCCGCAACTTTTCTGCAACTGCGATGTCTGCAAACTGACCGACGAACGCAACCGCCGCACGAGATTTTCGATGACTCTGATTGAAAACGGAACCGTTCTGCAGATAGATTTCCCCTATGAAATCAGGCAGCAGCTTTTAAAATCACAGATATCGCATATCGATGCGGGCTGGCTCACTCATGCCCACAGCGATCACTTTGCCGGAATAGACGACCTCAGAATGGCATCGTTCAAAAATGACGAGCCGCTTCCCTTCTTTTTAAGCCGAGAAACTTTCGAGATAGCCCAGCGGCGCTTCCCCTATCTTTTTTTCGAGAACGAATACCTCCCGCGCCCTTTCCTGAAACCGGTTTTCGTTGAAAAAGAACCTGTTGTTTTTAAAGATTTGACTTTTCTGCCGATCCGTCACAAACACGGAGAAACAATTGTCACAAGTCTGCGTTTCAAAGATTTCGCTCTTCTTGCCGACATAAATTCGATAGAACCGGAAGAACTAGACAAGGCAAAAGGAGCTAAAATCCTTGCAATTTCCTCAACTGTTTATAGAAAGCATCCGACACACTTCAGTTTTGATGAAATCCTTGATCTGATAAAATATCTGGCTCCGGAAAGAGCATATCTCACCCACATGAGCCATAATTTCGACTATGCTGAAACTTTGAAAAAACTGCCTGAAAATATTCTTCCGGCTGTTGACGGTCTGAAAATAGAAATCTAAGCGATATTTTAGAAATTTTTTAGTATTTGTAGTGATCCGCTTTGTACGGACCTTCGACTTTGACACCGATGTAATCAGCCTGTTTCTGCGTGAGTTTCGTAAGGCTGACGCCAAGTTTCGCAAGGTGGAGTCTTGCAACTTCCTCATCCAAGTGCTTCGGAAGGATGTAAACTCCGAGTTTATATTCGTTCTGCCAGAGATCCATCTGCGCCAGGACCTGATTCGTGAAAGAGTTGCTCATAACGAAGCTCGGATGTCCCGTTGCGTTGCCGAGGTTGACGAGTCTTCCTTCGCTGAGAAGGATAATCGAGTGTCCGTCGGGGAATTCGATGCGGTCGACCTGCGGTTTGATGTTGATTTTTTTGATTCCGGGGATCGCGTAGAGCGCATCGACTTGTATTTCGTTGTCGAAATGACCGATGTTGCAGACGATTGCCATGTTTTTCATCTTTTTCATGTGGTCTGCTGTGATGATGTCGCAGTTTCCTGTTGCTGTGACAAAAATATCCGCGAAATCAACAACTTCTTCAACTGTTCTGACTTCAAAACCTTCCATGCTTGCCTGAAGCGCACAGATCGGGTCAATTTCCGTGACAATTACTCTCGCTCCGAAACCCTGCATTGACTTCGCGCAGCCTTTTCCGACATCGCCATATCCGCATACGCAGACGATTTTGCCAGCGACCATGATGTCTGTTCCGCGTTTGAGGCCGTCAGCAAGTGATTCTCTGCAGCCGTAAAGGTTGTCGAACTTCGACTTTGTGACGGAATCGTTGACGTTGATTGCCGGGAAAAGAAGAGAGTTTTTCTCGAGCATCTGGTAAAGTCTGTGGACGCCGGTTGTGGTTTCTTCGCTTACACCCTTGATTTCTTTAACGATTTTGTGCCATTTCTGCGGATCTTTTTTGTATTCCTCTTTCAAAATGTCGAGTATTGCCTGAGCCTCGCGGTTTTCCGCTTTTTCGTCAAAAAGAGCAGGATTTTCTTCGCAGGCATAACCTTTGTGGATGAGAAGCGTCGCATCTCCGCCGTCGTCAACGATGAGCTGCGGTCCTTTGCCACCCGGGAACGAAAGAGCTTTGAGCGTGCACTGCCAGTATTCTTCGATAGTTTCGCCTTTCCACGCAAAAACGGGAACACCCATATCTGCGATTGCGGCAGCGGCGTGGTCCTGAGTAGAGAAGATGTTGCAGCTTGCCCAGCGGACATCGGCGCCGAGAGCGACTAAAGTCTTTATCAGAACGGCAGTCTGGATCGTCATGTGGAGACTTCCCGTGATGCGAGCCCCTTTGAGCGGCTGTTTTTCTGCATATTTTTCGCGAAGCGCCATAAGTCCAGGCATCTCGATTTCGGCGAGAGCAATTTCCTTGCGCCCGAAATCAGCCTGTGCAATGTCTTTTACCTGATACTCTTTGTTCATTGTAACCTCCTAAAAACAAAAACGGCGCAATTATAGGCAACAACATGTAAAATACAAAAGAAATGGCAAAAATCGCGGCTCTGTGCTAAAAAACCGCGTTTTTAACGGAGGAAACAATGAAAACGATTTATCTTGCGGGCGGCTGTTTCTGGGGAACGCAGCGTTTTTTCGACCAGTTTTCGGGTGTCAGATTGACAGAAACGGGTTATGCCAACGGAAAAACTGAAAATCCGTCATACCGCGATGTGTGCGAGGGAAGCGGGCATGCCGAAACGGTAAAAATCGAATACGACGAAGCGGTTCTGCCGACACAAAAGTTGCTCGGATACTATTTCCGGGCTATTGATCCGCTTTCCGTCAACCAGCAGGGATGCGACTGCGGCATTCAATACCGCACAGGGATCTATTACACCGACGGATCGCTTCTGCCCGATATCGAAGCGGCAGTGAAAAGCGAAAAACTTACTCTCGGCTCAAAAGCTGAGAAGTTCGCGGTCGAAATCAAACCGCTCGAGAATTTCTATCCCGCGGAAGAGTACCACCAGAAGTATCTTGTTAAAAATCCCAATGGTTACTGTCACTTACCTCTTGAACTTTTCTGCATTGAAATGAGGGAGAAATAGAATGTTTTTATTTTCCGAAAATATCTGAATGAGTGCCAGTAGCAGTGGCAGAGAGTATTAGTTTGTCTTCAATAATCCGGTACATTAGAAGCCAGTCACTTTCAATGTGGCATTCCCTGAAATCTTTGAGATTGCCGGTAAGCTGATGGTCTCTGTTTTCGTCGGGTAACTGAACCCCTGTTGCCAGCAGATTAAGAATGTGAACGAGTTTGGACATATCTTTTCCGCGCTTTTTCATCAATTTTGCATCGCGCTTCATTCTGCTGGTGTAGACTATGCTATACAATTTTAGTCCTCCAGCATTGAAGAAACAGCTTCTTCCGCGGAATCGAACGGTCCGTAAAGATTTGTCATGTTGCGGGAGTCCGAAACCGCCTTTTCAAGTGAAAAATCTTTTTCCTCACTTTCCTTTATTAGGTTTGCAAGATAGGCGAGAAGATTTAACTGCTCTATTCTTGAAAGTGTTGTCGTTTCCTTGATAATTGTTTCGTAACTCATAGTTCTCCTCCGACATATAAACACGAACTGTCGCGAATTATAAGCTGTGAATCGGAAATCGCAATAGTTTGTAACAGAAATTGTTGAATCTCTTAGCTTTTTATGCTTTACCATGCGGGTTCTTATCCGCAACAAACATCCTGAAGAGAAGTGAGATTAAAAATCTTTTTCTATAAATAGTTCAAAAGGCGCGATTCCGTTTTTGTAAACAGCTTCGAAAGTGTCGTTGTGTATTGCTATTTTGTGCATATTCGGAGACATCCAGCGGATAAAATCCAGAATCAAATTATGCTTTTGTTCCAAGTCAGTCCAGTGTGAAATCCGCTTGTGGTGAGCTATTCTGTTTCGCAGGAACCGGATTTCAGCAAGATTTTTCTGTAATACCGTAGAGTTTTTCTGGCCTGAAGGACAATCGTGAAACATATTTTTTATCATGAAAGATCTGAATTTCTGAGAGTTGTATTTTTTCCCCATGAGAGCGACCCAAAATCCGAGTGTGAGTTCAGAAACAAGTTGATTGTGAGAATATAACTGGTTCCTTTGAACGATTTTTATTTTAGCTTCATAAATCATTCTTCTTTCAGTTTCTGTAAGAGGTATAATATCGCTCCAATCCTGAACATCGAAGAATTTTTTAAGAGCATTGTCTATTGAATTTCGCAGCGTTACCTCGAAAATATTTATAATCGGGTATAAACTTTTGGACAATTCTATGTTGTAGATATATCTTGCAAGTGCCGTCTCATTACTTGCTCCGTCAGTTCTATAAGCTGCAAGACGTTCCGGTGAAATTGATTTTTCTATTTTCGCAAATGTTAATTTATCCATAGTTTACCCTTGACTTATAAAAAATTTTCTATATCATTTTTTTTCATAAGCCACGGTATCCCTTCTCCTGTTTCGGCAGTGCCAGGGACCGTGGCAGTCGCTTTTTAATTCCCGCACAGTCTTTTTTGAATATAACTTCGAAGAATTCTTTTGTAAAAAAGCGAAAAACTCAAGTGTTATAATAAAAATTTTCTGAAATAAAAGTAAAAATATTGGAAATTAGATTTTTGTTTGATGCTAACGATCTTTGAAAACGGCGTCTGACATCATTTTTATCTTGTCGTTTCTCTGTTTTTTTGTATATTCCGCCGATTTGTGAACTTTTTATGGAGAAAAAAATGGCTTTTCCCGATAATTTTTCAGCAAAAAGTGTCAACACGATAAGAGTGCTCTCCGCAGACATGATTCAGAAGGCGAATTCGGGTCATCCCGGCCTTCCGATGGGGGCTGCACCGATGGCTTACACTCTCTGGAAGCGGCATCTCAAGGTTTCTCCGGTGCATCCGGACTGGATAAACCGCGACAGATTCGTCCTTTCGGCAGGGCACGGCAGTGCGCTTCTCTATTCGATGCTTCATCTTGCGGGATACAAGCTTTCGATGGATGATCTGAAAAATTTCAGGCAGCTTGGCAGCAAAACTCCGGGACATCCTGAATTCGGCGTAACTCCCGGCGTTGACGCTTCCACAGGCCCGCTCGGTCAAGGTGTTGCGAATGCAGTCGGTATGGCAATAGCCGAAAAAATGCTCGCCGCAAGGTTCAACAAACAGGGATTCGAGCTGATTGACCACTATACTTTTGCGCTTTTGGGGGATGGCTGCATGATGGAAGGAATCGCTTCCGAAGCGGCTTCTCTTGCAGGGCACCTGAAACTCGGAAAACTCATTCTTCTCTACGATTCAAACGATATTTCGCTTGATGGCCCGACCGCAATAACATTCACAGAAGATGTTAAAAAACACTTTGAAAGTTACGGTTTTCAGGTTCTGACTGTTGCAGACGGCGACAGTGACCTCAAATCAATTGACCGTGCAATTGCAAAAGCAAAAAAAGAGCAGTCAAAACCGACACTTATCATCGTCAAAACGACTATTGGCTTCGGTTCGCCGAACAAGGCTGGAAGTTCATCTTCACACGGTTCACCGCTCGGTGCAGACGAACTTGCGGCAGTAAAAAAGGGTTTCGGAATGGATCCCGACAAATTTTTCTTTATCGATGACGATGTAAAAAAAGATTTCGCTTCGATAAAACGAGCCGGAAAGAGAGCTGTTTCAAAGTGGAACAAACTTTTTGCGGAATATGCGGCAAAATATCCCGAAGAAGCGGCAATGTTCAAACAGATGCAATCTCTTGAAACAGGCGATTTAGACAAAATTTTGCCGAAATTCGAAGCGGGAACAAAAATGGCGACCCGTGCCGCAGACGGAAAAGTCCTTGCTGCTCTCGGCAAAGCAGTTCCCTGGCTCGTAGGCGGCGACGCAGACCTCAGCTGCTCGACTAAAACGACGATTTCGGGCGAAAAATGGATCTCGGCTGATGATTTTTCGGGCAGAAACATCCATTTCGGAGTCCGTGAACACGCGATGGGAGCAATCGCAAACGGTATTTTCTACCACGGAATGCTGAGACCTTACACCGGAACATTTTTCTCGTTTGTAGACTACATGCGTCCTCCGATAAGACTCGCCGCTTTGGCAAAACTCGGTTCAATATTCCTTTTCACCCACGATTCGCTTGCGGTAGGCGAGGACGGTCCTACACACCAGCCCGTTGAACAGCTTGCAACGCTGCGTTGCATTCCCGGTCTTGAAGTATGGCGTCCGGCAGATGCAAACGAAGTATCGGTCGCGTGGAAACACATTCTTGAAAACAAAAATCAGCCCGTAGCCCTTATTCTGACACGTCAAGATGTTCCTGTCATCGACAGAACGAAATACGCTGCGGCTGAAAACGCCCTCAAAGGCGCTTATTCGATTCTTGAGGAAGCAAATCCGGATACGATAATCATCGCAACAGGCTCCGAAGTCCACATTGCGCTCGAGGCTGCCGAAACCTTGAGAAAAGAAGGCTTGAAAGTGCGCGTTGTCAACATGGTTTCATGTGAAACATTCGAAAAACAGCCGGCAAAATACCGGGAATCGGTGCTTCCGAAATCGGTCAAAAACCGCGTCGTCGTTGAAGCAGGAACAAGTTTCGGCTGGGAAAAATACGCAGGCGACAAAGGAAAAATCATTGCAGTTGACTCATTCGGAACGTCAGCTCCCGGAAGTCAGGTGATGGAAAAATATGGTTTCACCGCTGAAAATATCGTAAAAATCGCTAAAGCGTCATTCTGAGAGGAGCGAGTTCCCCTCGCCACACTGGAGAGGGGTTAGGGGCGAGGTCAGAGATATTAATACCCGTTCGGGTTGTTTTTCTGCCAGTTCCAGCTGTCGCGGCACATTTCGACGATGCCGTTTTCTGCCTTCCAGCCAAGTTCTTTTTCGGCTTTTTTAGGTGAAGAATAGCACTGCGCGATGTCGCCGGGTCTTCTCGGACCGATTTCGTAAGGAATTTTGAGGTCGTTGGCTTCTTCAAAGGCGTGAACGATGTCCAGAACGCTGTAACCGGTGCCTGTTCCCAGGTTGTAAATTGCAACTCCGCACTTTTTTTCGATTGCGGCAAGCGCTTTGACGTGGCCTTTCGCGAGATCAACAACGTGGATATAGTCTCTCACTCCGGTGCCGTCAGGGGTTTTGTAGTCGTTTCCGAAAACAGTGAGGTGATCGAGTTTTCCGGCTGCAACCTGCGTGATATAAGGCATCAGATTGTTAGGAATTCCTTTCGGATCTTCGCCGATAAGCCCCGATTTATGCGCTCCGACAGGGTTGAAGTAGCGCAGAAGCACGACGTTCCACGGATTTGGATCGTTCGTTTTGATGTCTGCGGTGTGGAAATCAATAAGAATCTCTTCAAGCATCGATTTGGTCTGTCCGTAAGGGTTCGTGCATTTTCCTTTCGGACATTCTTCAGTTATCGGAATAAATGCCGGATCTCCGTAAACAGTCGCAGAAGATGAGAAAATTATGTTTTTGCAGCCTGCAGAGCGCATCGCATCAAGCAGGACCAAAGTTCCGCAGATATTGTTTTCGTAGTAAATCCACGGCTTTATAACTGATTCCCCGACAGCTTTAAACCCTGCGAAGTGAATGCAGCAGTCAAAACTGTTTTCTGAAAATATTTTTGTCAAAGCCTCTTTATCGCGGATATCGGCTTCATAAAATCTGATTTTTGTGCCGGTGATTTTCTCGATTCTTGCAATAGCTTCGGGTTTCGAGTTTGAAAAATTGTCAACAATCACAACACCGTGACCTGCGTTTACAAGCTCAACAACTGTGTGAGAACCGATGTATCCGGCACCGCCTGTTACTAAAATGTTCATTTTCTGCCTCTTTTTGCTGTTATTTAGACAACTCTTTGAACTTATTTATTAAATTGTTTGTAGAAGAATCATGCGACGAAACTTTTTCCGTACTTTTGAGTTCCGGCAGAATTTTTGTCGCAAGCTGTTTCCCGAGTTCGACTCCCCATTGGTCGAAGCTGAAAACGTTCCAGATAAGTCCCTGAGTAAAGATTTTGTGTTCGTAAATCGCAATGAGTGCGCCAAGGGTGCGCGGCGTGATTTTTTTGACGAGTATAGAGTTCGTCGGCCTGTTTCCGCTGAATACTTTGAACGGAAGGAGCTTTTCGATCTCTTCAGGCGATTTTCCTGCTTTTTCAAGCTCAGTTTTTGCTTCTTCAGCCGTTTTTCCGTTCATAAGTGCCTCTGTCTGCGCAAAAAAGTTGGCAAGCAGCTTGACGTGGTGATCTCCAATCGGGTTGTGAGAAATCACAGGGGCTATAAAATCTGCCGGAATGAGCTTCGTCCCCTGATGAATCAGCTGATAAAATGCGTGCTGCCCGTTCGTTCCCGGCTCGCCCCAGATTATCTGGCCGGTTTGGTAGTCAACCGGATTTCCCGATCTGTCGGTGCTTTTCCCGTTAGATTCCATATCTCCCTGCTGCAAATATGCCGCAAAACGGTGCATATACTGATCGTAAGGAAGGATCGCGTGAGTCTCGGCACCGAAAAAGTTGTTGTACCAAATCCCTAAAAGCCCTAAAATTACAGGGATATTCTTTTCAAACGGTGCGGTTTTGAAATGTTGGTCAGCCGCGTAAGCCCCTTTGAGCAAATCTTCAAAGTTTTCATATCCAATGACGCAGGCTATACTCAGTCCTATCGCGCTCCAGAGCGAATATCTGCCGCCAACCCAGTCCCAGAATTCAAACATATTTTCTGTGTCGATTCCGAATTCAGCAACAGCTTTCGTATTGGTCGAAAGAGCCGCGAAGTGCTTTGCGATATCTTTTTCACTGCCGCCGTTTTCCAAAAACCACTTTTTCGCGGTATTTGCGTTGGTCATTGTTTCAAGAGTCGTGAAAGTCTTTGAAGCAATCAGGAAAAGTGTCGTTTCGGGGTTGAGTTTTTTCAAAGTTTCGGCAATGTGTGTTCCATCGATATTGGAAACAAAAAACACCCGCAAACCAGCTTTCCAAAAGGGTTTAAGAGCTTCAGTAACCATTACAGGGCCGAGGTCGCTACCGCCGATTCCGATGTTTACTATGTCTGTCACCGGTTTTCCTGAAAATCCTAGCCATTTTTTGTTTGAAATCTTGTCGGCAAAGGCTTTCATCTTATTCTGAACACGCCTGATATCCTGTTTTATGTTGTGTCCGTCGAGAAATATCGGATCATCCGAAAAATCGCGTAAAGCGGTGTGAAGAACGGCACGTTTTTCAGTTTCGTTAATCTTTTCACCGCGGAACATTGCTGCAATACCATCTTTCAACCCTGCTTCTTCCGCAAGATCGAAGAGAGTTTTCATAACCTTTTTATCGATAAGGTTTTTCGAGTAATCGAGAAAAATATCTTCGAATTCTATTGAAAAACTATCAGCTCTTTCGGGATCTTCCCTGAAAAGTTTTCTAAGATCAAAAGAAGATGTTTTCTTAATGTTTTCAAGCTCTTTCCAAGCTTTAAAATGGGTTGGGTTATTTTTTGGCAGCATAATTCCTCCTTAAATTTTATTCTCCGAAATTTCTTCTTCCTTAACTTTGAAAATTAGATAGAGACCCATAAAAAATAGAATGATTTCCATAATCTGACCGACAGTTATAAAATTAAACACCAGCGGTTCTTCACGTAGAAATTCTATAAAAAAATTGAAAAATCCGTATCCGGAAAGCACCACTCCCAAAATAATGTTTTTCTTTACTTTGAATTTATTCATTAAAACAACTGCCAGAAAAACAAGAAGCATTGAAACAATAATGTAAAGTTGCGCAGGATGTACCGGAAGCGATTCAACATAGCGCGACGGGAGATGGCCTCTGACATAATGCTGTCTTGAAGCAAGGCTCGCCGGCGGATATGTTACAGAGAAAATCCCTTCATAAAGTTTACCGAAACAGCAACCTTTACAGAAGCAATTGATTCTTGCAAGAGCGGCAAAAAGGGGAAATGGAAAAATTATCGCAAAAGTCAGTTTTTTAGCATCTTTCAAAACAAACAAGAGGACAATCACAAGAATAAGGATTCCTCCAGTTATAGAAAAACCTTTGAATAAAACGACTAACGTATTTTTAAACATGGTAAAGTTATTTATTTTCTGGATTAAATTCCAAACAGAAGAGAAAAAAGAGAATAAGTTGCCGGAAATCAAAATTATCAAAAGAGGTGAAATTGCAGCTCCAAGTAAAGAAAAAATACCGATTTTTATTAGAATTTTTCTGTTTTTTCTGATGTCGGTTTCTTTTCTTACGAACAAAAACCAAACCAGAACATCAAGCAAAAACATAAACGGAGAAATATAACCCGCAACATCTATAACTCCTGAAAAAAACCAGTTCAGCATCCAGCGCCCCCTTCTCGATTATACTGGAACTGTTATGTTCTCAATTATCGAAGTTATGACGTTTTCCTTCGATGTGCCGGAAATAAATGCTGAATTGTCAAGGATTATTCTGTGGGCAAGAACAGGAAGGGCGTTCGAAAGAATATCGTCAGGAATTACAAAATCACGCCCGTCAAATGCCGCCGCAGCCTGAGCCGCCTTCATCAGCGAAAGAGCCGCTCTCGGACTTGCCCCCAGCTTTACATTCTGCGCGTTTCTCGTTGAATCGACAAGTTTGATGATGAAATATTTGAGTTCGTCGCTCACTTTAACATCCTCGATTGCACGGATTGCCTCACACGCTTTTTCGAAAGAAACTGCCGGTTTAAGTTCGTCAAGCGCTGTAACAAAACCTCTGCCGTTCAGAATCTCCATTTCAGCTTCAACCGAAACATATCCGAGCGACAGTTTCATCGCGAAACGATCCATCTGCGATTCGGGAAGAGCGTATGTTCCCTTGGATTCAATATTGTTCTGCGTCGCAATGACAAAGAACGGTTTTTCCAGCACAAACTGACCGGCATCGGTACTCACCTGCCCTTCACCCATCGCTTCAAGCATAGCCGACTGCGTTCTCGGAGATGCGCGGTTGATTTCATCTGCCAGAATCATGTTGGCAAAAACAGGCCCTTTTTTGAACTCAAAAGATGAAGTTTTAGGATTAAATATAGAAACACCGGTAATATCAGAAGGCATCAGGTCGGGAGTGAACTGAATACGGCTGAATTTCATGCCGAGCGACTTCGCCAGCGCCTTGGCAAGAGTAGTTTTTCCGGTTCCAGGCACATCTTCAAGCAGCAGATGTCCGCCTGAAAAAAAGGCGCAGACAGTTTTTGTCAGAACGTTGTCGTGCCCCTTAACCAACTTCGCCACATTGTTTTTCACATCGTTTAAAATCTGCTGAAGTTCCCGAATTTCCATGACACCTCCGATCAAAAACTCATAATATTAACAAAATCCTAAAAAGTGTAAAGATGTATTTTAACTTATTATTTTTTAGCATTTTTTGAAAAAATGAATATCATATCGCGTTTTTGGATTAATTATATTGTTCTTATAGGAGAGAAAGATGAAAAGTTTTTTTTATTTTCTTGCAATCTTAACTGTACTTGTTTTAGTGCTTGGTTGTGAAAACAATGGAAATGTCTACGGATATCCTGATGAATATCCAACTGACGAAAAAAATGATCGGGATACAGCAGAACCGGACAAGGATTCCGTAACCCATGACGATACCGATTCTACTGACGACACCGACACAACGGATACCGGAACAACAGACAACGATATTCCGGAAACCGATGATACCGATACAAGTGATACAACTGACGATACAGATTCGGATACCAGTATAACGGATAACGACACGGACACAACGGATAGCGGCGACACAACTCCAGACACCGATACCGACACCGACACAGGCGACACAGAACCTGTCGTAGTAGAAGCGACCGAAAACCACACAATCAGCGGTATCTACCAGATTG
>Ga0310696_10003876_pt1 | contig 18513 bp, 15 predicted proteins | sample AusTroGonzalo_MG_4_FD_203885 | JGI IMG/M metagenome (GOLD analysis project Ga0310696, IMG submission 203885) | Bovine rumen microbial communities from tropical cattle in Woodstock, Queensland, Australia - Gonzalo_02 (v2) (version 2) | ecosystem: Host-associated > Mammals > Digestive system >...
GGAGTGAAATAATATGAATGATACAAAAACAATATTCATGGAATCGATGTTAGACAACATTGATTCTATATCCGAACAACAGCATGATGCAGAGTTCGATGTAACTATTGCATTATGTGAGCAATACATTAAGTATCTCGACATATGCGAAAATAGCAATAATCCTGATGTAATTGTTCAAGAAGGCAAAATTCTTGATGTAGCAACTGGTAAGGGTAATAAGGATGAATCTATCATAACAAAGATAGTTAAATTCATACCCAGATTATTGGGTGCAATTATAAAACAAATAAAGAGTATTTTTAGTAAAGATAAAAATAAAGGCAACGGTTTCATCGATGTTTCAAATATATTAACTGATGCCGAAATTGATGATATTCGGAAAAGACGACAATCTAGTCCTCTGTATAAAGCAATCATCGCCGCTGGTTGTGTTGGTGTTGGTGCAGCTGGTGCTGGTCTTGTATTCAGAATAGTTGATTATACAGAAGCTGTTGAGTTTAAGGATGATGTATCGTTTTCTATAGCTGAGGATCTTTCATCAATACGAATAACATTTCCGTTCTACAAAATAGATGGAATAACGAAGTTTAACAAGGAATTTTCAAAACTCAATACCAATTCATCAGATCTTGTTAAATTTCTTCCATTATTCAAATACACAGTAACTAATCAAGCGCGTGTTTCTGAAAAGGAATTTACGGTTGATACATGGAATGATTATTACGAAAATACAATAACCAGAGAATTTTATCAATTTTCAAATAATATTGAAAAATTAAAGAATAATGTTGAGCGCGCATTTTCAGACAAAGAACTCAATCCAAAAATCGAGATACCAGAAAACGAGTTGAATAAGCTTTTAAAACATATTGAGACTTTTACGAAAAAACTTCCAAAAGATCTTGAACTGATAACAAAGTTTAATGATAAACTCATTAAGGTATACAATATACTCGCAAAACCCGGCGAACACTCAAGTCTGAAAGTCAAGAAGGCAGCAAAGTTCACATTCAAGCCAGTCATGGATGAAAAAGAAGCAATTGATATTTACAATATCGACAACCATTACCTGATTGAAGCCATAAGGGAGTTTAATGCATTCATCAAAGAACTGATGGGTGAAAAATCAGATCCACATGACAAACTGGGAATAAATCTAGATTATTATAAAAATAGAATATCATCAGCACTTGGTTCAATGGATGTAAGTGGTGCAGCACAAACAAATCAGCATTATAAAAATGGATGTGAACTGATAAACAAACAGTTCAACAGCTCAATCGATTTTCGATTTGCGACTAATGGTGGACAGACATTACCGGATAAAGCACAAAAAGGACTCGAAAACGTCTCATTCTCAAAAACAAAAGGCTTTGATTTACACGGTGCAAAATTGATAGTTTTCAATGATCCGAATTATGTGTTCTCACAAGTTAAAGACGAAGTTTTTGGTCAAATGTTATGCAGTATTATTTGTCATGAGATATTCCATAATATAGCAAAGCTATCAACACTGTACAAACATAATGTCATTAATGCTTTGAAATATGTATTTGATAAAAAATACACAGCAAAAAGTACCAATGAATTAGCAACAGATATACTGACAACTTTTAAAAACAAGCTTGGTATAAACAAAACCGATGATCAGAAAACCATGAAACGTTTGTGTTATGTAATAAATAACTGCAATAATGATGCCAAAATATCAAGTTTCAACGAAAAAATGAAAACTAATTCAGATGATGCTATGTTGATGGATGTTGATAACGACACATCAAATAATGCCGATGTTTTTGCCGCAAAATTGAGCACTTTCACAGCCAGTACTACATCGGTATTGTTAATGATGGCAGTCACAACTATCCTCCTTGGATATCTTGGTAGTGTTGCTGGTGGTATCACTGCATTCATTGCTCTATTGATCATGGTACGTGGTTACAATTCAGCCGTGATGGAAAAGACTAATGAAGAGACAATGTGTGATATGTGTGCAGCAATGTATAAATTGCCATTATATCTGACGGATGTATCGGACCTCAAAAAGAATAAGGGTGCGCGTGATGCTGCTTCACATGGTAGATATGATGTTCACTCTGCAGCATTTGACAGACAAACGGTTTCCCTCGGTCTCGCTAAAGAGATGCTCAACTCTGGTGAAAAACTTGAACCGGAAGTTCGAGATTATTTGGAATTCATTGTTAATAAGAATGAAGGAAATCAGTATGCTGAAAGAAAGTTCACAAAACAGCAGATGAAGAAATCAGCACCAGCTTTCACTGAGAACATAAACAGAGCTGTTACAAATTTCATCAAATCACATAACATACCACTTGATGAATAAGAGGTGTTAGTCCTATGAATGATATTCTAAAATATATCGATAATATACAGGCCGCAGAGAATGATTCCGCGGTCGGTGTATATGATGCTTTGATTTCGCAATATGACAAAGCACAAACAATTCTCGAATATTCCAATGATGTTGATCTATCATCATTTGATCTTTTCCAGGAAGGCAAAATAGGTGATAAGATTAAGGAATATGAAAAGAAAGATAAATCAAAGGTATCAAAGATTCTTCTTTATATACCAAGAGCAATAGCCGCAATGTTCTCTGTTCTATTTTCTTCAGCATCCGAGTCTAATATTGCTAAAGAAATGCCTCGTATCAAAATCGAGAAACCAAAACAGGAATCATTTCTTCAGAAAATCCGCAAGTCCAAAACAATTAAAATTGTTAAAGGTATTTCAACAGCAGCAACGGTTGGCACTGTTGGTTATACTATTATCAAGACAACAAAGGATTCAATGAAACAAGCTAATGATGCAGCTGGCGTACAACAAGCTCTTACACAAATATCTGCTAAACGTACAGAAATCATGAAGCTACAACCCCAGTATGCAATAGGTTTTGATGAGGCAGGTGTTCTTAACATAGCATCAACAATAAATCTCGAAAAGGGTACAGATTTCAATGCATTGTATCTCGCAGCACAAACTGCTGCTATCACAAGAGCTGTTCAAAAGATAAAGGATGTTAAATCAACATCTGATGTATTCATTGAGTTGAATCGCTTACAACTCGAGATATATGCAAACATGACTCCGTATGAAATGATGTGTGATCAAGAGCTGCTTGACAATCCTCAATGGATGCCAATCGATCAGTTCTATAAGAAACTGAATACCATCTATCAAACATTCAAGAGAACTAAGGTGTCAGAAAGCAGCACTCAACGTGTTCTTGTTACAGAGCTTCAGGAGTTGTATAACAATATTCCATTTGATAAAATTTCAAAAGGAATAATAAACAAGAAGACAAATGACAAAATTGCAAAAGAACAACTCGGTGCTCAGAAAGATGATAAGTCGATCGAAAAGATTGATGCTGCTTTCAAAGAGACTGTTGATTCTTTGACACATATAATCACACATGATCTCAATTTTGTTTCTGGTGAAGCAATTAACATGCTCAGACGAATTTCTGATATTATGAAAGATGCGTCTAACATGAATGAACAACAACAAGAAACTCCAAAAGAAGGAGATAAATAATGGACGCAAATGAAAAGAATGTGAATGAGATGTTGAAGGATGTTAATAATAGCATCCAAACAAAAGTATCAAGCATTCTGGGTTTCATGTCTGATGTTAAATGGCATAAGATATCATTTATAATACCAATGGTACCAGTGCCATCACATCGTCCTCGTCTTTGTGGTTACCGGGTCTATGTACCCGGTGCCGCGAAGAATCAATCATTCTTCAATAAACATGTTTTACCCGGATTGCATGGTTTGTTTATAACCACTCCTTGTAAAATAAAAGCTGATATATATTGTCAGACTCCTCGTTCATTTACCAAGACACAACAAATTCTCGCCGAAATGAAGATACTTCGTCCCTGGGGTAATACTGGTGATGTTGACAACTACGCCAAGGCGATTTATGATATGATGCAGCCGAATGAGAAACGCGGTCACGTTGGTATCATGAGTAACGACTGCTTGATAATTGAATCCTGTGAGAGAAAGTTTTATTCCCGTACTCCGAGATACGAGATAACAATAACCTATATGGATTCTATTCCTAATTCCATCGCAAAGATATTGCGACTCGAATAAAAATATTACAAGGAGGAAAACGATCATGGCAAAAAATAAGACAGATGTCCTCGACAGATTTGCCAGTGCTGGTAATGAAGCAGTTGGTTTGATAAACCGTGTCGATGACGCTACTGCGAAATTCCAACCTGGTATGCGTCGAGGCTCTATAGTAAAAGCCGCTCAGGGTAACGTATTCGAATTCCCTGTATTTATTTCAAATAGCATTCCTCTGGATTATGCAACCGCAACAACCTCTCTTCTCGAACAGGTATATGCTGCATATCTCCAGATGGCTGTATCAATAAACCCCGTTGTCAGTGCTGACTCCGTAAAGAACGGTCTCCAGTTTGCTGACCTGAAAACCAACACAAACAAGTATCTTGAATATACTGACACAACATATCAGCATGAAGCATGTCACAATGTCATTCAGGAAGATGGTGTTCAGTATGAATTCAATATGCTTTCAATTGAAGATGCTGATGCTCGTCTTATAAACGAAGCTGTTGACTATCAACCACTTTCTGAGTTCGACCACTTCTTCCAGGAGGCTGTTGGTGATGATGTGAGAGATCACATGCAAAGATACCCCATGCCTAGATTAAATGCTGCCAGAACACAGATACAATATCCTATAACGTTTGATGGTTATGGAACTCTCGAGGACCTGAGAAACCATCTAGCTGGTGTGGCACCATTTGATTTCAATGGTAGTGGTACGCTTCAACCTGCTTTTGCTGGATACCTGGGATGGATATCAAGTAATCATATACCTTTAGTACCTTCCATAGCTGCCGTAAATAACGCTGATCCAGCAGGAGGACCCGTGGAACCCGCAGAACCATCTCGTTTACAAAACGTAAACACTGGATTACAAAATGGCCTGAACACATATAACAGCGTCATTGGTGTTGTAGGTAATACAGCACAAGCTGTAGGAAATGTTGCCACACTTCCCGATCAGATCAAACAGGCCAAGTACAAAACTAAGATCGATAAAGACAAGGTCGAACATCTCGATGAAGACAGATTGCTCAAGAAGCAGGATGTTCTCAACAAAATAAAGACTTCTGATATTAAGTATATCGATGACAGTAAGTGTCAGAAGCTTAACACTATGAAGCCGCTCCTTATGAGTGTTACACTCAATATGCTCAATAAGGATGATTCACTCCAGCCTATTAACTACATCATTGGTGTTAAGACACATTCTCGTGTTGTTCCTGCATCAATACTTCCTGAAGTTGCTAAGTATCCTCTTAAGGAAATGGATAAACTTTCCAGAAAGGTTAAATGGCGTGCTGGAGAACTTAAGTTCCTGAAGGATCTTGTATTCCGTATAGATGAGAAGAAGCAGACCGCTGCAGACTCTCGTGATCCTAACAGAAAATGGTATCGCCGTCTATATGAGCTTGCTCATATGAAGGGTGATGCTCCATCAGCTGCTGTTGTTCAGGGTAAGTCTCTCTTCGGTGCATTCATTCGTGATAAGCAGGGTAAGAGTAAGATGATGCATGGTATGATTCCTAATGCTTCAATAATCATGTCACAACAGGATATCGACAACATCAAACATCAGACAGAAATCGATCTTCTCAAAGCATCTGAAGCAAAGAAGTTCTGTGGTGAACTGTTCCTCATCTCTCTTGTAATCATAGACACTGATGCACAGTCTATCAAGATAATGCTTCCTGACATGAATAACGATTATGATGTTCATTCTCTTGCATCTGTTGAAAAGCAGCTTGCGACACTTGATACATCCGGAACAAAGACTCGTGACATGTTCAAGATGCTTGGTTAATGGAGGTGAAACAAAATGATTTTCAAGAAGAAAAATGAATCAATGTCGGTTGATAAAGTTTATGTTGATAATATCATGAACAATATGGAAGATGTCTACAAAAACAAATCTTCTGATGAGTATAAATGTAAAGGTGATATAACCAAATCTCCCAACTATGATAATATCGATTATGATATTGCTCAGCTTTCATCAATAAAGGGATTTCCTTCCAACGATGTTAAGATCCTCAAAACAACTTTCAACACACTCCATCGTCCAATATTCCACAAGATGGTAGTAAGTTACCTCGAAAAGCCTGATGAGAAAAATATCATCTTCACTACAGCTTTCACCGTGGGTTACAGAATGCTTGTTGGTGAATTATCACGAGTTCTTTCTTCAACCGAAGCAACTGATCATGGTTTGGTATATAAACCAGATAAGGTTCATAGAAGAAGTGATCTTATTCCTTTCTTGAACAAATATAATGACGACCTTGACAAGAAATTGGATGAGGCGGTTAAACGTGCAAGAATAGAAATAAGGAAGACTGTTCAAGAGTCTGCAACACTTGAAGCAATCGGTGCTGGTGCTGGTGCGGTTGTTGGTGTGATCGAGAGTGTGTTTGGATTCATCAATAACATATTCAAGTCTGCAGCATCTCTCAATCCTATATCTCTCATAAGTGCCGTATTGTCGAGATCATATGACAAGAAGGTTGAAAAGTATGATAAGATATGCAAGGAATATGAAGCTGCTCAGAAGGCTTATGAGGAATATAAGAAGATCCCCGTAACACAGCGCAAGCAGCGTATCGAACATAAGTACACTAAGATGATCGAGAAGTACAATATTAAGATGGGTAATCTTAAAGCACAGATCGATCATTATGATCTCAGAGCCATGAATGATGCAAAGGATGCTGGTAATAAGAAGACTGGTGCATCAAAGGCTCCAGAGAAAAAAGAAGATGACAAACTTCCAAAGTCTTCATCCACGGTTGATACAACCAACTCTAAGGATGATAACAAAGATGATGATGATATGGACTTTTAAACAAAAAAGAATCAGCCGGGGCGTAATGCCCCGGCGTCATCTTTTTGAAATAGGAAGCTTGTGGATGTCTTTAGAATGTAGGTACCTCCTCAAGTACCTCAGGTGAGTTGATCACCTCAGCAGCCTTTGCTGCCTGTTCAGCAAGCTGCTTCTGATACTTCTTTTCTGCTCGCTTTGCCATGCGAGTGCGGATGAAGCGATCCGTTACAAGAGCTGCGAGACAGCCTGAAAACGAACCTACACCGAGAACGATTCCTGCTGTTGTTGATTCATGCTTTTTCTCGAACTTCTTAATCTTCTTGTCGATCTTCTTGAAAACATTCTTCTTTGCCATTTTTATTCCTCCTTTAGAATTATGGCGATAAGTTTATATTCGTTAAGAGAGGTGAATATAACATGTTTTGTTATATTCTTTTCTCCTCTTCTCGTATTAATAATATATATATCAAGAACGTAAATAATAGGTATTTCAGACATACCTCTTCGGTAACATAGAAAAATTTCGGCATATATACATAATTTTGATGAAGGAGGTGATATATTATGAATATCATTGACTTGTTACCAATGTTATCTTATACATGTTTATATTTTTATAAGCAATATCACAAAAGAATATATCAAGAAGATATAACAATTCCTGATGTGATATTTAATGAAGTCAAATCATCAATATATAATAAATACATGAATGTCAGAGAATCAATAAAGAAATGGTATGAGGATAATGAATTACTTGATACCAGTCCCGAAGAGGTATGTGATATTCAGGTATGTCCACATCCTTTTGGTGTAATATATTTATTGAAAGATCATGTACCATCATTTGATGAGGTTGAAGAAGTAATTGATGCATATTTCCGAGTACACGAGAATTACTTCATAACAACACAACCTATAAATATCCTGAGTGTTGGATATAATCCTCTGGAGAATTCGGTAAACTTCGATCTCCGATGGATAAAAGATATAATTAATTTGTATAAGTATTAATTTTTGATTTCAAAGAAGAGAAGGTAACAAAACGATGAAAGGAGGTTATATGATATGGGAGAATCATATTCAATCATAATCCTCGACAATGAAGGAAAACGAATCGGTGAATTACCAGCTGCAACACAGACAGAAATATTGCAGTACATAAATAAAGGATTTACCGTAGTCAACCGTATGAACAATGAAGTGATAACTCAAGAAAGTATGGTTGACACACTGGGTGTTTCAGATGGATGTATTTGTCTTGGATAAATTATTCTTTTTGAAACACATATTATTATGATGACAATGGATACGAAAATGTCCATTAGTTAATATCCAACAAGGAGGAATATTCAATGGCAACTAACAAGGTATTTTCATTTGCTGCTCTTGCTGCATATGGAAATTCAACAGCGACACCCGCATCTAACTTCCAGCATGCATTCGTTCAGGATGCTAAGAAGTTCTATGCAAAGGCAGGTTATCCGAGCAAGGATGAGATCGGCATTCTCGACGAGATGCAGCCTGATGTAACAAACACAGTATCTGCAATCCCCGAGTTCGTTGGTGGCTTCATGCACGACGAGCAGAGAGCTTTCGACATCCCTGCTGCAGATGACAAGACAACAGCTGCTACAATTCAGGTAGTACATGTTCCTGAAAAGGTAACAGAGGGTATCATCACAATCGATGGTCCTAACAAGGGTCAGAAGTATAAGTCTGTAACCAAGGCTCATGATGAGCTCAAGGTTAAGAACCGCAGAGGACCCTTCAAGAAGTAATCACACATCGTGGGGCCGTACGGCCCCACACCACTTAATCTATTATTTATAACGGAGGAAAATAAAATGGATGACATGATCTATAATCTGATGGAAGAAGTAAAGACAAAGGAAGAACTTGCGGGTGAAAATGGTTTCATGAGAAACACCTCTAGCAGACTGCCGAATGATCCCATCACAGGTAATACCTATAAAGCATACTATTACCCTATGGGCATGAACCCAGCATCTGATGAGTTTGTATTCCCCAGAGGTAGTAAGGAATCTATCATGCAGAAGTGTACTGCTGAGGAATATTATATCCTTCAGCACGTAAGCTATGCATCAAACAAGAAAGCCATCAAGAAGTTCGTAAACATACTTCAGAGACTCCTTGATGAGGGTGAGTTTGATGAAGCCCCCGTAAACACGCCGTGGGGCACACAACCCGCTTTCCCGACGACAACAAACACAAATACAACATCTGGTGAAACAGATGAGAAGAAAGAAAACGAGGAAGAAATATTATGAGTGAGATGACAAAAGAAACAATCGATCAGATCTTCGAAGGTGCAGGAAAGAGACTCGACGGATATAACACCGATGATGTCATCAATCGAGCTGTCAATGGTGTTGATTCATTCAGTGCCGCTGGTGATGATAGAATAACACCTGTTAAGGAATCCCCTTCTCTTGGAGGAGATCCCGAAGACTTCATAGATAAAATGTTGAATCATCATAAAATTCCCACACTAAGACGGGCAAATTTGGATGCAAACAATAACCCATTCTTTGGTTGGGGAAATCCGATTACTGCCGGATTACCAACGACAAGACCCGGATTCATTCCTAATCCCCAAGTGGCAGATCCGGTTATCAATAAGATGAAAGAGATACTTACTGTCAAGGAGTTTGAAATACTGATGTGCACAAACTACAGATCATCTGTTGTTCAGATAAGACAGTATTGTGATATCATCGATAAACTCTTAGAGAACCAGGTATTTGAGGGTGACTATCATGTATGATAATAACAATCAGGAAATGCTTGATGAGATTCATAACATCAACCTCAACCTTATGGAACTGAATAAGACATTAAATAAGTTGGTTGATGCCATCAATAGATCAGATGGAAAATGTCCCAGCAACGGTTTGGTGGCTTCATTAGCTACACCTGATGAATTAATGCCCGAAGGAGTTATATCATCAATGAAATAAAGATTATACGAGGGGCATAATGCCCCTCGTATTCTTTTTTATCCTCTTGCGAGTCTTTGAATTTGTGCAGGTATAGGCCTATTCCGGAATAAGTTTGTATCAGTTGAATCATATGATGGAGTAGGTGTCTTTGGTTTTTCATCCGATACCTTTTCGATGAGTTCTTCTAACAATTCTTCGACACGTTGTGCACGTACGTTGAATGTCATCTTACCCATCTTATCAAGAATAGTATCAAGTTCCTGTTTATCCGATTTGATATCATATTTGTTAATAATGGTTGACATACCGTTATTATTCAAATTACTATACAAATCATCAAACAATGATTGATCAACCGGTGGTAATTCATCATCACCACCACCAACATATCTGAGGATTCTTTTCAAACCATCAGCACCACTATGTGTTGCATGTAATTTTGAAGCCCAATTGGGATCACCACTCAGATATGCTTTACCAGCAGCAGCTGAATTTTGTATACCTTTACCAGGAGAAACGCTACCGAGGCCGGAACCACCGTCAAAACCTCTATTACTCCACGAACCAGTGTCTGGTCCGCTCATGTATATACTCATGTGTTCATCAGATGTTACGATATCTCCGGGTTTTAATCTACCATGCGCATATGGAAGGATTTCCCAATCATCAGAAACGGTACCATTTTTTGTTACTAAATCTTGGGTATTTCTGTTTGAGAGATCCCATGTTCTAATACCGGTATTATCACCAGCATTGAAACCATATCCCATAGCTTGAACAGCGGCAGAAACAAGACCTGAACAGTCTTGTCTAAAATGTGGTAATACAGTACCATCTCGCAATGTTGTTTTACCAACATCCCCAAATGAATAAACACCACCATTATTATTGACAGCGGCTTCAAAGACCATTGCTGCCTTATCAATAAGGGATCCACCAGTTGTTGTTGATGGTAATGGTCTACCGTTATACTTGTTATAGAAATCCTTAGCAGAAGTACGACGTGCAGAAATTTGTGAACCGGATAACCATGATGCTGCTGGATTAGTACCAGAACATCCTGCTTCGAATTGGGTCATCCATGCATCAGCTGCAGCCGATGGGTCCTTTGCAGACTTCAGTAATTCGAACAACGAACCATATCCAGACTTCTCTTCACCGATATAGTCAAGCTGTGTCTGAAGATCGTACCATTCCTTACCTCTATTCTTGGCATAGTTGATAAGACCTCTTGTACGAGCACCAGTCCATTGAGCCATACCAATACCAGGTAGATATTCTCCATCTGAATTATATCCGGCTTTGCTTATACTTACACCACTTCTTGCATACATCGGGAACAGAGAATTCAACGAGTATTCATTGAGTGCTTTGGTTGTTTTATATCCTTTTGCTTCATCATCACGATCGTTGCTATAGATACCTTCGAGAGTTGCAGCATGGTTACGACCTTCGTTTTGGAATACACCCATTACACCGGCAGCACCAGCATCGCTCATACCGTAATGCATTCTGAGATAGTCAAAGATTTGTTCTTCTTCAGTGCCCGCTGTCAAACCGCCACTGTAACCACCACTAGAATTGCCTCTGTTCAGAATTGAATTTCCGAAGTTCACAATAGATCGTGCAGCTTTTGCAAAGAATCCAGCTTCCTTACCGTCTTCATTGTCCTCACCGAGTAACGCGTCAGTGAAGGTACCTATCATACCAGATAATCCAGTCTTACTAGAAGATGCCGTGTTTTTAACAGCATTAACAGCACTACTTTCGCCATTCTCGGAATCATATTTAACAAGCAACGCTTGTCCTTCTGGTGATCCGAAAAGCATTTCCATTCTCTTGTTATACTCCTCATCAGTTTCACCATCACGTTTAGGATTCTGACGTGACAGTTCTTCGATTACACGAGCTTTGAGTTTTGCATATTCCTCTTCTTCAAGGGACGATTCAATTCGAGTAGCTTTGCTCTTGTTTGTTGCTTCATCTTCAGCTTTCTTAATATAAGACGAGGTGTTTCCTACGAACATACCAGTCAGATTATCAGTAAGCTCTCTCAGTTTTTCAAGAGCTCGCTGAGTCTTACGATCGAATCCATAATCGTTATCGTCATCATCACCCGAACCATATAATCCGAGTTTAGAATTGAGAGCAAGCATTGTTGCAGATTGACGTTCAACACGACCTGTCATCGGATTGGAAACATAAGCACCACCATTGGAATCAGTACCTATTACGTTCACATAGTGATTATTACCTATCTTGGTACCAAAACCAGCACCACTTCCGAGTATTGTGATTGGATTATCAGGAGATGCTTTCTTGAGAGATTTCTGTGTAACGCCACCCATTCTGAGAGGCATGCCAAGCATTCCACTAGTTCTCATTAGATCACCGGTTTGTGTGCCGCGAGCAGGATCATATGTACCAGCACCAAGCATTGTGGATGCAAGTGTTGCGGGATTCATCATACCACCATTTCTGCGATTGTATGCATCAGCCAATACAACAGGACCGCAACCACGTTCAGACATATTCATGTATGAACCGTATGTATGTTGATTCATTGTATTACCAGAGCCATACATATACGAATAGTTGTATGTGTTTGTATTAACATCACCAGCACCGAGTTCACCGGCCATATTGACTTCATTTGTGTCAGCAACATCGGTCTTCTTATCCTCTGTCTTGAATTTGTTATAATCATAACCAGAAAACATTTCGCCAAGAACACTGGCAAGACCAGAATAACCCGACTTTGTATGTGTAGCACCGGATTGCATCATAGCAAGACCATCTGATGCGGTCTTTTGTCCACTCGCAACAAGATTGCTACCAGTATCAACAACACCCTGAGCATCAGCAAAAGGTAAACTATCAACAGCAGTACCGATTGCACCGATAACCATACCAAGACTGGCAGTAACATATCCAAATCCAGCAAGTAATGCGCCAACAACTGATTCAAGAGAACCAATTACTATCTCCATACTATAAGCTATCATTTCGATATACGGCAATACCAACTTGAGTGATACGAACAATGGAACCATGATGTCCTTCAGTAAAGGTTTGAGGAATTCGGTCAACATTTCCTGGAACAGTGGTTCGAGTTCAAGAAGAATCGGTTTAACTATTTCGAGTGATATTTCAAGGAGGTCATTGATAGCAATCATCATCTCTTCAAGCATATCTGTTACTGCATCAGCAACAGGCTCAAGAGCATCTCTGATATCATCAAATGCTTCACTGAGGGGCTTAACACCATCAACGAGTATATCATTGACAACCTTCTTAATTGCCTTGAATGATTCCATCGCGAGTGCTGTAGAGATTACCGCACCGATGATACCCTTTACGAAGTTTGCAATACCACCGAGGACTTTACCGATGGCTTCAACAACACCGAGTATTCGTTCTACAATAAGTCCTATTACAGAACCACCACCGGCAGCAGCTCCACCAGCACCACTCATAGCACCACTCATAGCACCACTTGTTGCACTATTTGCAGCAGCTTGTGTTGCTGCCTGTGATGCGGCTTGTTGTGTGGCAGCTTGTGTTGCTGCATTAGCAGCTCCACCAGCACCGCCTCCTCCAGTAACCATTGGTGTCGCAACAGCTCCACCACCACTAAGAGTAGCACCAGCACTGCTAAACATACCATCGACTTTATCACCCATACCCATAAACATGGCTTCGGCACCCGCAGAATATGCATTACCAATCATGTCTATGCTACCGCCGACTAGTGATCCAAACAGGTCTCCACCCATTTCTGGTGGTTTAATGAGGGTTTGTACAAGATTACCACCAGTGTTAAGAAGGCTATTGGCAATCTTGCCCTTCATATCACCTTCTTTATCATCACCAACCTTGTCAGCAACATCTTCCATCAATGATTTCTTTTTACCACTACCGTCGAGTGCTGATGAGGTGTCGATATCACCAGTAGCAGCATCAGTAACAGCTTCAGAAACTGTTTCGGAGTTCTTTTCAATTGCTTCAGGGAGTTTCTTTTCAACCGCGTCAGTGATCGGTTTCAAAACGTCTTGAAGAACCTTCTTTGGATCGTTTTTGGATTTATCACCCTTTGTGTCATCAAACAAATCGGGCATAAGTGATTTGGCTTTGCTTTTAATTGTTTCAAAGATGTCAGGCATTAATGACTTTTTCTTTTCAGAGTCCCCATCTTCTTTATCCTTTTCATCATCCTTATTTTCTTCAGATGATTCAATAGACGAGGCCTCTTCATCTTCAGCATCTTCCAATTGTTCCTTAAGGGCATCAATTTCCGCTTGCTTTTCAGCTCGCATTTCTTCTGTCATTGGTCCCAGATTGTCTTTGAGAAGTTGTGCAAATGATCTATGTTCATTTCCGTCGGCATCTTTAAACGTAGTTTCACCCGTAAGAAAACCTACGATACTCTGAATACCTTTTGTCTTAACAGGTGAATCCTCGAGTTCCGCCTTCTCCTGTTCTGCTGCTTTTCTGACTCGTTTGTAGTTATTTACTGCATCGAATGATTGCATGAAACCTCTACCGAAACGAGTATCTCTGAAGCCTTGCATTAGATCGGATAATGAAGAACCTTGACCGAATAATTTATCGACCTCACCTTTGAGACCCAGTTTTTCAGCAAAACCAGTTAAAGAAGTTTTCGTCTTGTTGACGGTATTATCTATCCAACCTTTTGTTTTATCAATTGCGTCAGATATATCACCACTTACTTCTTTGGAGATACCTAATGCTTTACTAACACCAGACCTGAAGTCTCCATCCTTAACGAATTTTACAGCAGATGATCCCAAGAATTTCATTGGATCGGTAATAAGATTGACAAGACCTTTAGCCTTTATGACATTACCATTCTCGTCATACATGACTTTTCCGTACTTGTCTTTTTGCTTACCACCAAAGATACCTTCGAATATTGAGGCAGCACCATATCTCATTCGTTTCAATGATTTTCCGATAGTGTTTCTGAATACACTACCCATGAAACGGAAACCAGTGTAGATGAGTCCCTTGAGACCTCCACCTTGATATGATTTGTTGAGATCCTGATCAGAAACGTTTTGATTTGGTTTGATGGCAGCACCAATATTTGCTTCACCGCCATTTGCCATTGTGGTTTCAGCAGCGACTCTCTTATCAGAAATATCCTTGATGTTGTTGAGATGCTTATCGAATACTTTCTTAAGACCTTCGTCTTTTATATTCTCAGCATTCATCAATGCTTCATCAATATTACCAGACTTGAATGCATTTAATGCACGAGCAGCCCAAAGTTTATCATCATGCTCTTCAATACTTCTGATATCAATATTACTGAGCTTATTAGCCGATAAATTCATGGATGCTTCATCTTTGTAATATAAAGCATTATTTGTTAACTGGTAACCCTTTTGGTATAATCCAGTTTGTCCTAGCTTGTCACCAGCAACGCCGATAGCATTCTTAGCCTTTTCGGAAATACTCTTAAGAAGATCATGTGTCAAATATTCCTTGGTTTCAATCCATCTCTTATCATGAGCTAAAGATTGACCAACTTCAGAATTATTGAAAGCTGTAGAAACACGATCACGGGTGCTATTGATGAATTGCCCACCTCTACCTTCGTCGGAGAAGAATTTCTTGGTGTCTTCTTTAAAGGTACCCTTGTATAGGCTTTCACCAACAGAACGCATAGCACCAGATAACAAACCACCAGCACCAACACCAAACAGTGATGATAGGAATCCTCCTCCACCACCAACACCACCAGCATCATCAGATATACCCAATAAACCATTGAGTTTATTAGATACACCCATCTTGATCATGTTCTGGAAGCCCTTCTTTTCAGAACCAAAAAGACCACCACCGGACATAGCCTGAGCAAACAGTTTACCGAATTCATCATCAGTATTGACAGACTTTTCGGGATCTATCTTGTTGATATCATAATCTTCGTATTTTTTACCAGACTGATCAACACGGACATTGATACCGCGGTTGAGTATACCAAAGATACCCTTTACATATGTGCCCATACCATAACGACCAAGTTCATATGAACGATCGTCTTTCTTGACTACGGGTGTACCAGTTGGTTTATTCGCTTCTTGTGTGGTTTTTATACCAGATCGATATTCATTGAATAATTGACCAACAGCCATTTCCAATGATAATGTACTAGCTTGAGAAGCATTCTGTTTACCAGATTGAGCGAATGCAATAGCCTGTTTCTTCATTGAATCAAGTGAGCTGTTTACATTTTGAACAAATGCAGAAGCATCAAGTAATCCAGATGACAGTTGTACACAGATAGCATTACATACAGCATTCCAATGAGCGGGATCGTTTCTCATGGTACAAAGTGATTTGATTGCAGAATCAAGATAACCACTCATATCACGTTCAAATTCAGATATTGTGAACGATCCCTTTTCATTGCCATTGTAATGCTTTGTCATAACAATGGCCATTGTCAATGCCTTTGTTGCGAGCTTTATATCATCATCTGATACAGATCTTCCTTGTTGTGAAAGGAATATTCTTTGTGCACCAGCGGTTGCTCTGCTTGATAAGTTCGCTGTTGCAAATGATGCTTGGGTTACTTCAGCAAACTCATTCTTACGAGGACCCTTTATCCATTGACCACGATTATCAAGATGATAACTATTACCAGAGATAGATTCATTTATCTTCGCAAGCATTTCCGGAATAACATTGACAATTGATTGTCGAGTCATTCCATCGAACATTGCTCGTTTAGTATCATAATGATTTGGTACGATATCCTTGTAATTCTGGTCGGCATTGAAACCAGATATGTTACCAAATATTTTTTGGAAGGGACCACTATTGATTGCCTCGTTAAGTGCTGTTTGAATTCCGGCACCAACAACTTCATTGAACTTCTTACCGATATCATCAATAGAATGACCACCGAGGGTGTCCATCTTACGACCAGTAAGAAGGCTCAATCCCAATGAAGCCAATGCATCAGGACCAAATCCACCGCCACTAGTAAGTGACTGTAAGAAGATGGAAGCAGTTGAAGCAATACTATTGTTTGACAGGTTTTGTTTACTTACATCGAATATTCGAGCAAGTGATAATTTACCATCTTGGAACAGGGCGTTCTTATCTTCAGCTTTAGGTCCTTCAGTAGCAGCAACACCCTGAAGAGCAATGATCTTATCAATTCTTTCAGATATACCAATAAGAGTCTTATTGATATTATTCATCGATGTGATCATTTCAGATGTTCTATTATTAACAACAGAAATGATTTCAGCAGTATTAGCAACAGACTGTTCGCTTTGACGACGACCAATCTTAAGCATCATGCTTGTTTGCTTTTCAGTAATACTACCCATTGAATCAGCGTCAAGAGTACGAGAACTCTTCTCACCATCCAACTTAGGTTCATCAGATGAATCTACCTTAAAACCAGGATCAAAGTCATCACCCATAGAAGCATCGAAATTATTCTCTTCACCATAAAACCAATCAGATATTTTCTTAGTAATATCAGTAGTCTTGAGTTTAGCAAAAGTATCAGACGCATCAGTTGTTGTCTTGACGATATTATTCCTTACTTCACGAGCATCATTGATAAATGATGTGACGTTAGAAGTATATTCTTTACCGACATCAGCAACACTCTTGCCGAGTATTTCCAAGCTACGAGAAACTAACTTATTCATGAAACACCCACCTCCTTTAATATATAAATGATAATACGATATTGAATGGGCACATTACGTGCCCATTCTTGTAATCGTACATTAGAAGAATTGGACTAAATCCAGATCATCAAGATGGAACTTCGAGGTCCATTCCTTAATCAGTTCTCTTTGAGCTGCTTCAGCACCAGACCATTCATCTATCTTGAGTTGTATTTCCTTATAGGCAGATCCAACATTTTGCATATTCTTTAAGTTGGCATATAACGTTCTTTGAACATCAAGTGTTGCCAACTCAACGAATGAAAGATAATAACTATCTTTGATCGTCTCCAATGATGGATCATGTTCACATTTAACCTTGAATTTTACAAGACACTTTTGGGGGAAATTGAATAGTTGTATCTTATTGAAACCGAGATATTTTGCAGTCGGTTGTTGTGATGTTACACCTGCAAACTTATTGATTGCCACGCCCGTTTCTGTTGCATTAAGAATATCCTGAGGATAGTATGAACCGAATGCAAGGAAAGGTGTTCCAACAGTAAAAGCATTTGTAGCAGATTCAGCAGGCTGAAATGACGATGAAGCCATTTCAGCATCAGCAGCTTTTACATGTGTTCGTGTTAAATCAGGAGGTAACAAATATACATCCATCTTCTTAGCCATATCAGAAGGAGATCTGAGATCTTGTTTCATACAATAGCCTTCGCGAACAAATGGAACAATATCCGAAAACTCACGTACTGTGATTTTCAGTATATTAGCAATTACATTTTCAATAGGTTCGTTATATGGTAATGCGATACTATTCAAACCCTGTGTGGTTTTAATGTCATTAATAACATCTGATATATTCATAATATCACACTCCTCCACACATATTACTTAGGAACGTACTTATGCATCACAGGAGTTTTCTTATCAGCATATGCAGACTG
>Ga0310696_10003877_pt1 | contig 18510 bp, 13 predicted proteins | sample AusTroGonzalo_MG_4_FD_203885 | JGI IMG/M metagenome (GOLD analysis project Ga0310696, IMG submission 203885) | Bovine rumen microbial communities from tropical cattle in Woodstock, Queensland, Australia - Gonzalo_02 (v2) (version 2) | ecosystem: Host-associated > Mammals > Digestive system >...
GAAATTATTCTGAAAGAAGATATTATCGGTCTGGGTTTCAAGAACGATATCGTGAATGTAAAGTCTGGCTATGGTCGTAACTACCTCATCCCTCAGGGTAAGGGTGTGATTGCTTCACCTATGGCCAAGAAGATTCTTGCTGAGAACCTGAAGCAGCAGGCTCACAAGCTGGCAGCCCAGAAGGCCGCTGCTGAGGAGAAGGCTGCTGTGCTCGATGGTGTGGCTCTCGAGATTGCTGCCAAGGTGAGCGCTACGGGTCAGCTCTACGGTTCTGTAGGTGCTGCTCAGGTGGCTGAGGCTCTCGCTAAGCTGGGTAAGGAGGTTGATCGTAAGATCATCACCATGAAGGATGCCAAGAAGATTGGTGACTACGTGGCCCTCGTTCACTTCCACAAAGAGGTGATTGTTGAGGTTCCTGTGAAGGTGGTTGCTGAGAACGCTGCTGAGCTGAAGGCTGCTGCCGACGCTGAGGAGGCTATCCGCGCTGCTGCTGATGCTAAGGCTGCTGCTGCCGCTGCTGCTGAGGCTGAGGAGGCTGCTGACGAGGAAGAGGTGCTCGAGGCACTTGGTGCTGCTGATGAGGCCGCTCCCGCTGAGGAGGCTCCCGCAGAGGCTTAATCCTGCATTTTAAATCATTAAACAATTAATAATTAATCACTGCTGTAAGGCATCATTGATTTATTATGACAACAGTGTCCCGAGGGCTTCCGCCCCCGGGATTTTTTTATTTGAACAGATACTGCGCAAACTCGTGGAGCGACTTGCGCCACACCTGCCATTCATGGTCGCCAGGATAAGAGTTGAACTTCACCTTCACACCGCCGTCACGCATCTTCTTCACAATATTACGGGTATGTTCGATGCGCGGATCCTGTTCACCACAGCTCACGAAGAACACATCAAACTGCTGGTTAAACGTCTTTGTATCCGTCAGTATGCCTGGCACCTCCTTTTCTAAGTCGAAGTTCGAAGCGCCTTGAATACCGCCAAACATACCTGTTGAGAACACACCCACGTTGGCAAATACCTCCGGATCGCGCAATCCGATATAGAACGACTGGCCGCCACCCATCGACAAACCGCACATTGCACGGTTTTTGCGGTCTTTCTTCACACGGTAGGTCTTCTCCACAAACGGTATCACATTCTCCAGGAGCTCTGCGCGGAAGGTCTGCATACCCTGCCAACTGTAACCGCCACCGAAACCACCGTTGCGCGACTGCACATTGCTGTTCGAGCTCACCACGATCATAGGTTTGGCTTTGCCCGCTGCTATCAGATTATCCATGATCTGTGCCGTACGACCTTGTTCCATCCATCCGCGATGATCCTCACCACCGCCATGCTGGATATACACCACAGGATAATGCTCGCTGCCCTCGTTATAGCCTGCGGGTGTGTAGACCATCAATGGGCGCCAGGCCTCGTCGACCTTCGAGAAATAATACACCGTGCGCACCTCACCATGCTTCACGTCCTGCACTTCGAAGTCGTCCATACCTGCCTCCTTGATCTCGATGGCACTCGACCAACGGCTGCACCCATAAAACGTCTGACTGGCAGGATCGGCCACCGAGACACCATCTACAATGAGTGAATAGTAATGATAGCCTGGCACTTGCGGACTGGTGGTCACCGTCCATGCGCCGCCTTCACCTTTCTGCATTTCATACTTCTTACCGCCCAAGTCTATCTGCACCAGTTGGGCCTGAGGCGCATTCACGCGGAACATCACGCTGTTGTCCTTCAATACGCGCGGATAGCCGTTGCGGTTGATGTTAGTCACTGGGGAATACGACCCTTCGGGGAAAGATACATCCCTACGGAAACCTTGTGCTGCCATTTCTGAGCAGAATACGGCCGATAGCATCACGGCCAGCAAAATCTTAGTAGTTCTCATAATGATAATTAGTTATGTCTTACAGATGCAAAGATACAAAAAAATTCGTATATTTGCAGTCGAAATGAAAAAAAGTTCTGGAAAGTGCGAGATATTTTCGAGAACTTGTCGTATAACAAGTAGAAGCGAATAAAGAATGAAGGCTCTGACAGAGGCAGAAATCATGGAGGCTGTTCGCAGAGGACGGCGCGAGGGACAGGACGAGATGGTCTGCCGCTATGCAGAACGCGTCTTTGCCATGATCGTTCGCCAGGTGCAGGATGTGATGGACTCTCAGGAACTGACGCAAGACACCTTCCTCCGTGCTTTCAGCCACATCGACAGCTACGACCCCAAGCGGGCTTCGCTCTCCACCTGGCTCTGTCGCATCGCCTATCGCCTGACGCTCGATTTCCTGAAACGCCGACGTCCGATGATCGTCTCGATCGAAGAAAGCCAAGTCTGGCAGACGGACATCAGCGACGCGGAGCTGGAGGCAGAACTCTCAACAGGACGCGAGCAGCGCATCGAGCAACTGATGGAAATTGTGGACACGCTGCCTGACGACGAACGGATGCTCCTCACGCTCTACTACTTCGAAGACCGTCCACTGACGGAAATCGCCTACATCACTGGCATTGAGGCCTCGGCACTCGCCAACCGCCTCTACCGAACAAGGAAAAAGTTGTATAAACAAATAAAAAGAAGAAACGAATATGAATAATAAGAATAATTCTGCTCACGAATATGAATAATAATTAATTCAAAATCATTAATATGATTCGTGGATTCAATTCTTGCTTAGGCAAGCGAGCAAAGCTCGAGTCTTCACATTATTCAAATTTGTTTCAGTAAAAAAGAAAAAGAATATGAACAAGTTCAAAGATACAGACCTGCGCGAGGCACTGAGACGCAAATACTCAGACACGCCACAACTGCCAGCCGACTTCATGGCCAGCATGAAGCAGCGGATGGAAGAGCCTAAGCCGGCTCCGAAGCCGAAAATGCTCTGGCGCTGGATGGCTGCTGCCGCCTGCCTCTTATTTATAATAGGTATAGGCATCTCGCTGTGGCCCAAGCACGAGGCACAGACCGCTCAGCCACAGGTGGCCCAGAAGAAAGAACTGCCCAAAGCCATCGTCGAGCCCAAAACAGAGGAGCCCGAAACCGTAGAGCCCGAAGTAGTGCCAGCACCGCAGGCAGAACCCGTTAAAGTGCGTACATCAGTGGCGAAAGCAGCGCCCAAGAACGAACTGGCAAAAGCCGAAACCGTCACTGAGCCTACGGAGGAGATTATCATCGATACCCCGCCAGCACCCGAAACCGATATGGCTCAGACACTCACCGAGCGCGACATCCCCATCACGCGCCCCGAGAACTACAAATACACGCCTGAGGAACTCGCCCTGCTGAAGAAGCAGGCCAGCGAAGCCTATCTGAAGTGGGTGGAACTCGAACTCGAAATCTCAAGATATACATTAGAACAAACAGCTCAAAAATAATTACATTATGAAACGTATCATCACCATGCTGCTCATTGCTTGCAGCGCCATTACAACCGTCAGTGCTCAGAAGAAAATCTATCCGAACACGCCTCAAAAAGTCATCAGTGCATTTGAGTACGTAATCAACGCTTATGGACAGAATGAGGGACAAACCTATTCTGTCTCCAAGAATCCCAACACCAACATCATTGAGTCGAAGGAGCGCATCGAACCCTTTGGCTTTACGGCTGTAGGTAAAGGTCCTTACTTGCGGAATATCTCCAGCGCCTTCAAGGCCGAAGAGCAGTTCTCTTATCAGTTCCTCCACATCCAGCCAGGCAACAACCGGCCGTTCTCGATTCAAGTCGTCACCAGAGACAAATCGATGAACAAGCACATCTCCATCCGCACGAAGCCCACACAGGAGATGTGGTACATGGCCTGCAAGAATCCCGAGAATCCTGAACTGCGCGATGTCTATGCCGTCGTATGGGATGTCGATTACAACGGTCGTCAGCCAATGGAAACGGGCAGCTATCCGCTGAAGGGCACCGTCTATATGATCACCTCGCTCCGTCCCGATATTTACGAAAATGAGTCGAAGGCTACTGGTACCGTGTTTGATGGCAAGAAAGACGAAGCCGTATTTGATGATCCCTTGATAGACGAAACCGATACGGTGATAGTTATTGACGAAGTCGAGTTCGTGGACAAGAAGCCAGAACCCGACTATGGGGCTCAGGCCATACCTGTAACATCACAGCCTGAGCAAGCCTCCAGATGGGAGCCTGCACCTGAGGTGAAACAGCAGGTAGAGGCCAAGTTAATGGCCATTCAGGCCAACGAGGAGGCCATCAAATCCACCTACGAATCTATGGAGCCCTTTGTTAAAATGAGGTCGCTTACAGGTGCTGACAACTATTTCGGCCAGATTACCAAACTGAATAAAGAACTGGATGCGAAGATGCAGGATTTCCTCAAAACGATAAATGGCATGGAGTTCCCTTCCACAGAGATTGCCAATAAGACAAAACTAAAAGGTGAGATTTACAAGAAATTTCTGGAGCTCCTCACGAAACAGAACCAAGCTTTCTCTTTTCTATATAAGGAAATGGGTGTGCTGACCAAAGCGGCACAGAAGACGCAGAAATACGTCAACAACCTCACCGAGAAGTATATGAAGGAAATGGGTAATGCCTTGAAATAACGGATCGACGTATGAATCAGATCAAAATCGTTGTGGCCGACATCACCACGTTAAAAGTTAATGCCATTGTGAACGCAGCCAACCGTTCGCTGTTGGGTGGGGGAGGCGTCGACGGCGCCATCCACCGTGCAGCAGGCAAGGGACTGCTGGAAGAGTGCAGAACGCTGGGCGGCTGTGAAACCGGTCAGAGCAAGATGACCGATGCCTACAACCTGCCTTGTAAGAAAGTCATTCACACCGTAGGCCCCATCTGGTACGGAGGCGGTCATAACGAGCGCGAGCTGCTGGCTTCCTGCTACGATACCGCCATGCGCCTGGCTGAGGAAAACAATCTCCAGAGCATCGCCTTCTCCTGTATCAGCACAGGCGTCTATGGTTTCCCCAAGGCTGAAGCCGCCCGCATCGCCATCCGCGTGCTGAACGAACATCTCCAACGCGGCTACCAAGGCGAAATCATCGTCTGCTGCTTCTCGGAATCCGACGCACAGTACTACAAATAACGAAGAATAAATCCCCGTCAGAATTGGCGGGGATTTGTTGTCTTATTGATGCTGGTCGCGAAGGAGGTCGTTGACCGTCTTGACGGGGTTGAAGGTGCCGAGAGGAACCTCTACGAAGACGGTGCTCCAGTTGCTCATAGCACCATTCCACAATCCTGGTAACTCTAAGGCTCTCAGTTCCTTACCAGATTTCGATTTAGAAGAGATGAAACCTGTGGTCTTGTCTACGAACTTAGGCAGATCGAAGGGCTGGCCTTTGTAATCCTTGACGGCGCAGACGAGGTCGACGGGGTTGAAATGGGTACCCTGAGTGAACATCTTCATATAGGCCTCATTGTTGGTATCGATCTGTGAACTCTCGAGGATCTGCAGCGATACGGTACCATCCTGGTTATAGGTGAGGAACGGACCGCCACCAGGCTCACCGACATTCTTCACCACGCCACAGACACGCATGGGACGATTCAGTTTCGAGCGCAGATAATCGGCATCGACCTTATTGTTCTTAGCATCAGTACAAAGACATTCGCTAACGAACTTCGTAATCTCATCGAGCTGCTCAGACGTGGCACCGGCATCAAGCAAGCGCAGATATTCAAACGCTTTTTCCTGAAGGGTGACGAGCACACCGGCGATGACCTGCTTCCACTCGACAGTTTCGGGCTTCAGACGGTCGGGCACCACATTATCTATATTCTTAACGAAGATGACATCGGCCTCGATCTCGTTGAGGTTCTCGATCAGCGCTCCGTGACCTCCTGGACGGAAGAGCAGCGAACCGTCGTCGTTGCGGAATGGTGTGTTGTCGGGATTGGCAGCAACGGTATCGGTGCTGGGCTTCTGCTCAGAGAAAGTAATGTCGTATTTGATGCCATACTTCTGGGCAAAGCTATCGGCTTTTTCTGCCACCTTGGCCTTGAAGAGTGCCATGTGCTCATGAGAAACGGTGAAGTGGACATGCGCCTCACCATTTGATGCTGCATAGAGCGCACCCTCTACCAGATGTTCTTCCATCGGTGTACGTGCTCCCTCAGGATACTTGTGGAAGAGCAGCAGGCCCTTGGGCAACTGACCATAGTTCAGCCCCTCAGCCTTCAACATGTTTGCTGCAACGGCCTTGTATTTACCCTCAGCCATGAGTGCCTTGATACCCTTGCCTTCGTTCTTCTGGCAGACAGCATCCAGAGCCTCGAAGAAGGCGAACTTCTCGATGTTGTCGAAGTACTTCTTTTCGAAGTCGGTGGTGGGTACGTCATAGTCGGCATCCACGAAGGCGAACATGTTCTTGAACATGCGGCTGGCAGCGCCTGAAGCAGGCACGAACTTCACCACACGTTTGCCAGCAGCCTTATACTCTTTCCAAGCCTCCTCATATTGTTGGCGTGCCTGGGTGTCGGGGGCGATGATACCACGTGAGATACTGGCGGCTGCTTCCAACTTCAGGAAGGGGAATCCGGTTTTAAACTCATTCAACTGATTCTCGATTTGCTCCTGGGTGATACCCTTCTGAGCGATTTGTTTCAAGTCTTTTTCTGATAACATAATGTATAGGTGTTTAGTAAATTATGCTGCAAAGTTAACGAAAATAAGTGAATAGTGAATCGTGAATCGTGAAAAATTTGCTCCCGCTGTGCATTTTTTCTTAATTCTTAACTCTTAATTCTTAACTTTTCACTATCTTTGTGGCGAAATTGTTGAAAATATGGTGGAGGAATTCACTTTTACATACGAAGAAAAGAAGAAACTGGCAGCCCAGACGGCTGAGATTCTCACGGAGGAAATCGGTCTGAAGGGCGATGCAATACAGGCAGTGCATCTCATCCCCGAAATTGAGGAAGGAAAACTCTCGATGGCGGATGTCGAAGCGCAGTATGGGTCGTCGGTGGCCCGTATCCTTGAAGGTCTCGACCGCATTCGTCAATTATATAAGAAGACCCCGGCTGTGGAAAGCGAGAATTTCCGCAATCTGCTGTTGTCGCTGGCTGAGGATATGCGGGTGATCCTGATTATGATTGCCGATCGTGTGAACCTGATGCGCACCCTGCTGAAGTCGAATAAGACTGCCGATAGCCCTCATGCCACATTCTTAGGTGGTGGGGAGTTTATGCAGGCTGTGAGTCAGGAGGCCGCCTATCTCTATGCCCCGTTGGCTCACAAGCTCGGCCTTTATAAGCTGAAAAGCGAGCTCGAGGACTTGTCGCTGAAATATCTGGAGCACGAGGCTTACTATCATATCCGTGAGAAACTGAATGAGACAAAGGCCTCGCGCGATGCCTATATCCAACGTTTCATCGGACCTATCGAGGAGAAGGTGAAAGCTGCGGGTATCAAGTGTCATATCAAGGGTCGCACCAAGTCGATACACTCTATCTGGCAGAAGATGCAGAAGCAGAAATGTCCGTTTGAGGGTGTCTACGACCTGTTTGCCATCCGTATCATCATCGACTGTCCCGAGGCGCAGGAGAAGATGCAGTGCTGGCAGGCCTATTCGATTGTGACGGATATGTATCAGCCGAATCCCAAACGCCTGCGTGACTGGCTCAGCGTGCCTAAGTCGAATGGCTACGAGAGCCTGCATATCACTGTGCTCGGACCTGAGCAGAAATGGGTGGAGGTGCAGATCCGTACCGAGCGTATGGATGAGATAGCAGAGCGGGGTGTGGCTGCCCATTGGCGCTATAAAGGTGTGAAGGGAGAGTCGGGCCTCGACGAATGGCTCACGAATATCCGCTCTATGCTGGAGCATTCTGACGGACTCGAGGCCATGGACCAGTTTAAGTTGGATCTCTACGAAGACGAGGTGTTTGTGTTCACGCCCCGTGGCGACCTGTTGAAGTTCCCCGTAGGAGCAACGGTGCTCGATTTTGCCTATCATATCCATTCTAAGGTGGGTAATCAGTGTACGGGCGGACGTATCAACGGACATGTGGTGCCCATCCGTTATCTGCTGAAGAGTGGTGACCAGGTGGAGGTGCTGACATCGGCTAATCAGAAGCCCCGTCAGGAATGGTTGAACATTGTGAAAACCTCGCGTGCCAAGTCGAAGATCCGTCTGGCGCTGAAGGAGACACAGGTGAAGGACGGCCTCTTTGCCAAGGAAATGCTGGAGCGAAAGTTCAAGAACCGCAAGATCGAGATGGAAGACTCCATCATGTTCCATGTGGTGAAGAAGATGGGCTTCAAAGAGGTGAGCGACTTCTATAAACAGATAGCTGATGGTATTCTCGATACCAACGACGTGATAGAGAAATACCTGGAACTGAAGGAGGGAGAGAAGGTGATCACGGGCGACAATGTGGCCCGTAGTGCCAGTGAGTTCGAACTTGACGAGTCGAAAGTTGCAGGGCTGAATATGCCTGTGAACGACGATGTGCTCATTATTGATCGCAATCTGAAAGGCATTGATTACCAGTTGGCGCGCTGTTGTTCGCCCATCTATGGTGACTCGGTATTTGGTTTCGTCACCATCAATGGCGGTATCAAGATCCACCGTACCGACTGCCCGAATGCCCCTGAGCTGCGGCGTCGCTATGGCTACCGCATCGTCAAGGCAAAGTGGAGTGGGAAGGGTTCGTCACAGTATTCCATCACACTGCGTATCATCGGTAATGATGATATCGGCATTGTGAACAATCTGACGAGCATTATCTCGAAGGACGAGAAACTTTTGCTGCGCTCCATCAATATCGACTCGCACGATGGTCTGTTCAGCGGCAATCTCGAGGTGATGCTCGACGATACCTCGCGACTGGAGGCGCTGATGAAGAAACTCCGCATGGTGAAAGGTGTGATACAAGTAGACAGAATATAAAACCAACAATAATGAAGAAGATCTATTTATTGGTTGTAGCCGTAGGATTACTGATGATCACGGGCTGCCATAACAATGGTCCGGTCTATCGTCCTGTGGATTTCGTGGCTGATTCGCTCGTGCATAATGATGTCCCCAAGGCAGAGGATGAGACGCGTGAGATGCTCGAGGAGTTGGAGGATGAACCTCTGATTACTGTGCCAGATATTCCGCAGGAGTCGGATTTATTGGATGATAAGAATAAGATGGATATTGATAAAGTAATGCAGGAGGGTTTCTGATGAAAATAGGAGATCAAGTGAGGTTTCTGAGTGAAGTCGGAGGTGGACGTGTGTCTGGCTTCCAAGGAAAGGATATCGTGCTCGTTGAGGACGAGGACGGTTTCGATGTGCCCATGCGCATCACCGAGGTGGTGGTCATCGGTGAAGAGGATTACGATACCAGGCATGTGGTCGAGGTGAAACAAAAGCAGAAAGCCCAGACCGCAGCGCCACAGGCTGAAGAAGAACTGGAGCCTGCCGACAAACCCATCACCTTCCGTGCGAAACCCGAGGAGCGCAAAGGTGGCGATAAGCTCAGCGCCTATCTGGCCTTTGTGCCCATGAATGTGAAAGAACTGATGCAGACACGTTTTGAGTCGTATCTGGTCAACGATAGTAACTATTACCTGCGCTATACCTTGCTCTCTGCTGAGGGCACAGCCTATAGCATACGTGCTACGGGTGAGGTGGAGCCCAATACGAAGGCCTATATCGAGGAGTTCGGGCGTGAAGACCTGCAGGGACTGGAACATCTCTGTATCCAGATGCTCGCCTATAAGCGCGACAAACATTTCCTGCTGAAGCCGCCTGTGAATGTACCATTGCGTATCGACGGTGTGAAATTCTATAAGCTTCACACCTTCGAAGAGAATGATTTCTTCGAGGAGCCTGCGCTCATATATACCATAATAGAAAATGACGTTCAGAAAGTAAAGCTATGAAATACGGATTTATCAAAGTGGCAGCTGCTGTGCCAGTTGTGAAGGTTGCTGATGTGGAATACAATGTCCAGCAGATTGAGAGTCTCATTGCCCAAGCCGAGGGCAAGGGTGTCGAGATGATCGTGTTCCCGGAACTTTGTATCACGGGATATTCCTGTCAGGATCTGTTCCGCGAACAACTGTTGCTCGACAAGGCGGAAGAGGGTCTGATGCTGTTGCTCGATTTCACCCGAAAGCTTGATATCATCTCTGTCGTGGGACTGCCTGTGGTGGTCAATGGCCTGCTCTATAATTGTGCAGCTGTCATCCAGCGGGGTACTATCCTCGGTTTAGTGTCGAAGACATATCTGCCAAACTATGGCGAGTTCTACGAGAAGCGTTGGTTTGCCTCCACACAGGATCTCTCACCAGCTGATTTCTATCTGGCAGGCAGTCCTGTGAGCATCAGTCCTGAGCCTGTCATTTTCACTACGGGCGACGGTGTGAATTTCGGTATCGAGATCTGCGAGGATGTTTGGGCGCCTATTCCTCCCAGCAACAATTTGGCGCTGGCTGGTGCCGATATCATCCTGAACCTCTCCGCCAGCGATGATCTCATTGGCAAGCATCAGTATCTGCGCTCGCTGCTGGCTCAGCAGAGTGCCCGTACCATTAGCGCTTATGTCTATTCCAGCTGTGGCTTTGGCGAATCGACACAGGATGTGGTGTATGGCGGCTGTGCGATGGTATTCGAAAATGGCAAGCAGTTGGTTGAGGGAGATCGTTTCACCTTACAACCTCAGATTAAGATAGCCCAGGTCGATGTGGAACGTCTGCGCACAGAGCGTAGGCATAACACCACGTTTATCAATGCCCAGCGTCAGGCTTCGGCACGTCGGGTTATCGCTAAATCGGTGGAACCCCGCGACTTCGAGCTGATCCGTGACATCGATCCTCATCCTTTCATTCCAAAGGAGGCTGATATGCAGACCACCTGCGAGGAGATCCTGAACATTCAGGTATCGGGCTTGGCCAAGCGTCTCTACCATATCAATGCCAGCAAAGCCGTGATAGGCATCAGTGGTGGTCTTGATTCCACGCTGGCACTGCTGGTGACGGTAAAGGCGTTCGATAAGTTAGGTCTCGACCGCAAGGGTGTCATTGGTATCACTATGCCTGGCTTCGGTACTACCGACCGTACCTATAACAATGCGATGACACTGATGAAGACTTTGGGTGTCACCATCCGTGAAATCAGCATCGCCAAGGCTGTCACGCAGCATTTCGAGGATATCGGCCACGATGCCAGTGTGCATGACATCACCTACGAGAACAGTCAGGCCCGCGAGCGTACGCAGATCCTGATGGATGTGGCCAATCAGGTGAATGGTCTTGTGGTGGGTACTGGCGATTTGTCAGAGCTGGCCTTGGGATGGGCCACGTATAATGGCGACCACATGTCGATGTACGGCGTGAATGCAGGTGTGCCCAAGACGCTCATCCGTTATCTGGTGAGCTATGTGGCTGGTGAGATGGCGACAGACACGCTGCTCGACATCATCGACACGCCAATATCACCAGAGCTGATACCTGCTGACACGAATGGTAAGATCAAGCAGAAGACAGAAGACCTGGTAGGACCCTACGAGCTCCATGATTTCTTTATCTATTATTTCATGCGCTTTGGCTTCCGTCCGCAGAAGATCTTTGTGTTGGCACAGAAAGCTTTTGAAAAGACTTATGATGATGCTACCATTAAGAAGTGGCTCACTACATTCTGCCGTCGGTTCTTCACCCAGCAGTTCAAACGTTCGTGTCTGCCCGATGGTCCGAAGGTGGGCACCGTGAGTCTCTCGCCCCGTGGCGACTGGCGCATGCCGAGTGATGCTTCGTATACGCTGTGGCTCAAAGAGTGCGAGAACTTGTAGTAGTGAATAACGAATAGTGAATAGTGAATAGTAAAAACAAGAATGAGCTAGCTGAACGCTAGCTCATTCTTGTTTTCGTGGAGTGTGATGTGGATTGTGGACCCTAAGGGTAGGTCGCCATTTACGATCAGGTCGCTCACCCCATCCTCGATATAGTTCTGGATGGCACGTTTCAGCGGACGTGCACCAAACTGCACATCGTAACCCTTCGATGCCACAAACTCCTTGGCTTCCTCAGAGAGGTCTATCTTGTAGCCAATCTGATCGATGCGCTTGTAGAGACCCTTCAGTTCGATATCGATAATCTTCTTGATGGCCTCCATGTCAAGCTGGTCGAAAGTGATGATCTCGTCCAAACGGTTCAGGAACTCGGGTGAGAACTGCTTCGACAGCGCCTTCTGCACGATATTACGTGCATGTTCCTTATCCTCTTCGTTGAGCATCAGGCCATTGCTGCCAGCAGCACTGAAGCCTACACCGCGTCCAAAGTCCTTCAGCTGACGGGTACCAGCATTCGAGGTCATGATGATCACTGTATTGCGGAAATCCACCAGTCGTCCGTTACCATCTGTCAGACGTCCCTCGTCGAGCACCTGCAACAGCAGGTTGTACACATTGGCGTGAGCCTTCTCAATCTCGTCGAGCAGCACGATGGAGTAGGGGCGGCGACGCACGCGCTCCGTCAGCTGTCCGCCTTCCTCATAACCCACATAGCCCGGAGGGGCTCCGATGAGTCTTGAGGTGTTGAAACTCTCCGTATATTCGCTCATGTCGATGCGGATCAATGCCTCGCTGCTGCCGAACATGAATTCTGCAAGTTCCTTGGCCAGATAGGTCTTTCCCACACCCGTAGGTCCGAGGAACATAAACACACCTATCGGGTGGTTGGGATCCTTCAGTCCCACACGGTTGCGCTGGATGGCGCGTACCATCTTGTCGATGGCTTTGTCCTGTCCGATGACGGCACCCTTCAGTTCCTGCGCCATGCCCTTCAGGCGGATACCCTCCTGCTCGGCCATACGCTGTACGGGCACACCTGTCATGATCGACACTACATCTGCCACCTGTTCTGCGTCTACCACCTGACGCTCCTCGCCTTCGCCCTTGCTCCAGCGTTCGTTCATCTCTTTCAGCTCTTTTTCCAACACGGTCTGATGATCGCGATAGCTGGCAGCCAGCTCAAAGTTCTGATTCTTCACAGCCATATTCTTGCGCTCCTTGGTACGGGCAATCTCCTGTTCCTTCTCTGCAATCTCGGGTGGAATCTGTGCATTAGAAAGATGTACGCGCGAGCCTGTCTCGTCTAAAGCGTCAATTGCCTTATCGGGCATGAAGCGGTCTGTCACATAGCGGTCTGTCAATTTGACACATGCCATCAGGGCCTCGTCGGTATAGGTCACATGGTGGTGATGCTCGTAGCGGTCCTTGATATTCCGCAGTATCTGCAACGTCTCTTCACGGGTGGTAGGCTCCACGATCACCTTCTGGAATCGGCGCTCCAGGGCACCGTCCTTCTCTATGGAGTTGCGGTATTCGTCGAGGGTGGTGGCTCCGATACACTGTATGGTGCCTCTCGCCAGCGCGGGCTTCAGGATATTTGCAGCATCCATAGATCCCGGGGTAGAGCCGGCACCTATCAGCGTATGTATCTCGTCGATGAACACGATGACATCAGGATTGGCCTCAATCTCCTTCATCAGCGCCTTCAGACGCTCCTCAAACTGTCCGCGATACTTCGTACCAGCCACCACGCCCGTCATGTCGAGGGTGTAGATGCGCTTTCCGAAGAGCATCGGACTGGTATGGTGGGCAGCTATCTGCTGGGCCAAGCCCTCTACGATGGCGCTCTTGCCCACACCGGGCTCTCCAATTAAGATAGGATTATTCTTCTTGCGGCGACCGAGGATTTCAATCACCCTTTGTATCTCTTTCTCACGGCCTACGCAGGGATCGAGCTTGCCCTCGGTGGCTGCTGCTGTCAGATCAGTGCCGAAGGTGTCGAGCACGGGGGTCTTCGATTCTGGCTTCTTCTGCGTAGTAGTGGTGGTGCCGGATTTTCCTGATGAGCTGGATTTTCCGGAAGTGCCGGTATCCTCATATTCCTCCTCGTCTTCGTCGGGAAGGCCGATACCGTTTCTGATCTCTGTATTTTGCGGGGCGAAGAACATCGCCATCGCATCTTCGTAATTCATATTGTTCAATTCTAATATTTGTTTGGCATTGTTGTTGGCTGCATCATGCAGGATGGCCAGCAGCAAATGCTGTTCATCTACTTTCGTCGTCCGCTGGATGCGGGCCTCGAGCACCGCCAGTTTCAGGATGTTGCTCGCCTTCTCGTTGAGCACCAGCTCGTTGGTATAGATGGGCTGTCGTATCTCGTCTTCCCTCACGCGGTTTTCCAACTCGGTCTTGATCGATGGCAGGTTCAGCTGCAGACGGTGGAACACGTCGATCACGGGTCCGTCCTTCATTCTGAGAATGCCTAAGAGCAGATGCTCAGGCCCCACCGAACGACTGGCCAATCTTGCCGCCTCCTCACGTGAATAAGCGAGGATTTCAGATACTTTTGGTGTAAACTGACTTGTCATATTCTGTGCAAAGTTACAAATAATTCTGCAAACATCGTGCCAAAAATCCAAAAAACTTTCCGCTAAATAAGCTTAAAAGGTTTGGTAGGATGCAAAAAATTGAGTACCTTTGCACGGTTAAAAACGCGTCAGCGGGCTTAAAAATGCCCTTAAACGCAAAATTAGCTAAAATTGAAGGATTAAAAAATTGAAGAATTGAAGTTTAAATAATAAGAAATGGATCAGACATTCGACAACGACAGAATTATCAAAATCAACATCGAAGAAGAGATGAAATCCAGCTACATCGACTACTCCATGTCAGTCATCGTAGCCCGTGCCCTTCCCGATGTGCGCGACGGCTTTAAGCCCGTCCACCGCCGTATTCTCTACGGTATGATGAACATTAACAACGTATCTACGCAGCCCTATAAGAAGTGTGCGCGCGTCGTTGGTGAGGTGCTCGGTAAGTACCACCCCCATGGCGACTCTTCAGTCTATGGTGCCCTCGTCCGTATGGCACAAGACTGGAACATGCGTTACACCCTCGTCGACGGTCAGGGTAACTTCGGCTCTGTCGACGGCGACTCGCCCGCTGCCATGCGATACACCGAGTGCCGCCTCTCGAAGATGGGTGAGCACATCATGGACGACCTCGAAAAAGAGACCGTCGACATGGCGCCTAACTTTGACGACTCGCTCGAAGAGCCTACCGTCATGCCAACGAAGATTCCTAACCTCTTGGTGAATGGTGGTAATGGTATTGCCGTCGGTATGGCTACCAACATACCTACCCACAACCTGGGTGAGGTCATTGATGGCTGCTGTGCCTATATCGACAACCCCGATATCGATACTGATGGCCTGATGCAGTACATCCCGGGTCCCGACTTCCCCACGGGCGCGTACATCTATGGATTACAGGGTGTGCGTGATGCTTATGAGACTGGTCGTGGCCGTATTGTGATGCGCGCCAAGGCTGAGATTGAGGCTGGCGACACCCACGATAAGATTGTCGTCACCGAGATTCCTTACGGTGTCAACAAGGCCGATCTCGTGGCTTATATTGCCGACCTTGCCAACCAGCATAAGATTGAGGGCGTGGCCAATGTCAACGATGAGTCAGGTCGTCAGGGCATGCGTATCGTGGTCGATGTGAAGCGCGATGCCAATGCCAATGTGCTGCTCAACAAGCTCTTTAAGATGACTGCCCTTCAGAGCTCGTTCTCAGTGAACAACATCGCTCTGGTCAAAGGCCGTCCCCGCCTGCTCTCGCTGAAGGAGTGCGTAAAGTACTTCGTGGAGCACCGTCATGATGTGACCATCCGTCGCACCAAGTACGACCTGCGCAAAGCCCAGGAGCGTGCCCATATCCTCGAAGGCTTGATCATCGCCGTCAACAATATCGACGAGGTGGTACACATTATCCGTAATAGTAAGACCCCGACCGATGCCCAGCGTAACCTCGAGGCCCGTTTCGAGCTCGACGAGCTCCAGTCGAAGGCCATCGTCGACATGCGTCTGGCTCAGCTCACTGGTCTGCGTGTGGATCAGCTCCATCAGGAGTTCGACGACCTGCAGAAGCTCATTGCCGAGTTGCAGGAGATCCTCGACAACCCCGAGCGTTGCAAGGAAGTCATGAAGCAGGATCTGCAGGAGGTGAAGGAGAAGTATGGCGACGAGCGTCGTACGGAGATTATCCCCTTCGACCACGAGTTCAATGCCGAGGACTTCTATCCCGACGATCCTGTGGTCATCACTATCAGCCACATGGGCTATATCAAGCGCACCAAGCTCGACGAGTTCCACGAGCAGGGTAGGGGTGGTGTCGGTGCCAAGGCTGCCCGTCATCGCGACAACGACTTCACCGAGTATATCTATCCCGCCACGATGCACAACACGTTGCTCTTCTTCACCCAGAAGGGTCGCTGCTACTGGCAGAAATGTTACGAGATCCCCGAGGGCGACAAGAACTCGAAGGGCCGTGCCATCCAGAATATGCTCAACATCGAGCCCGACGACTCCATCAATGCTGTGCTGCGCATCAAGAACTTCAACGACGAGGAGTTCATGCAGTCGCACTACGTGGTGTTCGCCACCAAGCAGGGTATCATCAAGAAGACGCGCCTCGATGCCTATAAGAATGTGCGTGCAGCCGGTGTCATCGCCATCAATATCAACGAGGGCGACGAGGTGGTAGGCGTTCGCCTGACCAACGGCCACAACGAACTGCTGATGGCCAACCGTAACGGACGTGCCGTACGCTTCGACGAGAATGATGTCCGCACCATGGGTCGTGTGGCTACCGGTGTGATCGGTATGCGTCTCGATGGCGACGACGACGAGGTGGTAGGCATGGTTTGCGTCAACGATCCGAACGTAGAGACCATCATGGTGGTTTCTGAGAACGGCTACGGCAAGCGCTCGGAGATTGAGGACTACCGTAAGACCCTGCGTGGTGCCAAGGGTGTGAAGACCCTCGCCATCACCGAGAAGACAGGCCGATTGGTAGCCATCAAGGTGGTCACCGACGAGAACGACCTCATGATTATCAACAAGTCGGGTATCCTCATCCGTCTGAAGGTGGCCGATGTGCGTGTCATGGGACGTGCCACCCAGGGTGTGCGACTCATCAACCTCGCCAAGAAGAACGACACCATCGCCAGCGTCTGCAAGGTCATGCACTCGCAGGCTGAGGAAGAGGACATCGAAGAGGCAGAGATCACCGACGAGGCCACACAGCCCCAGCAGGATTAAACCCCGAAATTCCCCCAACGTCAAATAAACGACTCGATAGAATAATTGGAAATTATAGAATCGAAAAAATAAATAGTAAAATTGTAAATTGTCAAATTGTAAATTAATTGGCTTATGAAAAAATTAATGATGATGGCAATGATGCTGGTGGCTAGCGCTACCGCTTTTGCCGGTGACAGCGACGCTTTGAAGGCTATCCTCAAGGCAAAGGACTATGCAGAGGCTCAGTCTCTGATCAACAGCTCTCTCTCTCAGCTCGCTAACGATGCCGAGAAGGCTAAGGCCTACAACAAACTGGTAGACCTGGCATGCGAGAAGTTTGATAAGGAAGAAAAGGTGAAGCTCACCAATGCAGCTATGCAGAAGAACGATCCCGTTGATACCGATGGTATGATTGCTGCCGCCAAGGTGGCCCTGCAGGGTGCTATGGAGTGCGATAAGTATGACCAGCTGCCCAACGAGAAGGGTAAGGTGGCTCCCAAGTTCCACGATAAGAATATCGCTCGCACCAAGTCTATGCGTCTGTCTTTGCTTCAGGAAACTGAGAAGCTGGTCAACGCACAGAAGAGCAAGGAGGCTTTGGAGATTTTCGATCTTTATATCGGCACTTCCAAGTCTGACTTCTTCAAGGATGTTGACGGCGTGTCTAAGAATGACCCCAACATGGGTTATGCCGCTTTCTATGGTGGACAGTCTGCCTTCCGTCTTGAGAATTATGTCAAGGCAAAGGAGCTTTACAAGGTTGGTATCCGTGATACCAATAAGCAGATTAGCGAATACTCTTTAGAGGGTGTTCTTCAGTCCATGCAGAAGACGGTGAAGTCGGCTGCTGACTCTACACAGTATATTGCAGAGCTGATTGAGCTGAGTAACGAGATGCCACAGTACGAGAGAATCTATGCAATTCTTAGTGAGGCCTATTTGAACAAGGGTGACAAAGCAAAGGTGATTGAGCTCGCCGATGAGCGTGTTGCCAAATTCCCCGATTCATCGCTTCCTTATGTTTACAAAGGCATTCTTTATATGAATGATCGTAAATTCGACGAGGCCATTGCTGAATACGCCAAGGTGAAGGCAGACAACTCGCCTATCTATCTGAATGCTGTTTTCAACAGTGCTGTCTGCAAGTACAACAAGGCTTCTGAGTTCAACGAGGCAAACACAGACATGCGTACTGGTAAGATGACTCCTGCCAACCACGAGAAGTTCATCAACATGCTGAAGGACGCTCAGGTTGACTTTGAAAAGGCCAAGGAGCTTGATCCTGAGCAGAAGACCATGAAGTGGCAGTATCTGCTTCACAACGTCTACACCCTCACGGGTCAGACTGAAAAGGCAGCCGCCCTCGAATAATCATTGCTCTGTAGTTTGTAACACGAATAAAAATCCCCCCCCGCAGTCTTTCTCTGCGAGGGG
>Ga0310696_10003882_pt1 | contig 18500 bp, 15 predicted proteins | sample AusTroGonzalo_MG_4_FD_203885 | JGI IMG/M metagenome (GOLD analysis project Ga0310696, IMG submission 203885) | Bovine rumen microbial communities from tropical cattle in Woodstock, Queensland, Australia - Gonzalo_02 (v2) (version 2) | ecosystem: Host-associated > Mammals > Digestive system >...
AACCGCTTTATCTTCATTCGACAGTACGCCTATACTAACTTGTAAAGATAACAATTATCAACCGGAGCTACAACTTTTTTTGTACCTTTACCCTGCCAATTTTGAACATATGGGAAAACTATACGAACGACTCGCGCAGGACTACCGCATCAAGGAAGGGCTCAAGGCCTGTATCGGCTGCGGCACCTGCACGGCCATCTGCCCCGCTGCGGAATTCTACCGCTACAACCCGAAAAAGATTGTCACCATCGTCCAGAGCCGCGATGACGAGGCCATCACCGAACTCCTCAAGAGCGACGTAATCTGGTACTGCGGCGAATGCCTTTCATGCGTGACGCGCTGCCCGCGCAAGAACGCGCCGGGCCTGGTTATCGTCGCGCTCCGCGCCCTCTCCATCGAGACGGGCCTCTTCGCCGAGAGCGAGAAAGGCCGCCAGCAGCTCCCGCTGATGCACGCCCTGCAGCGCAATGTCCTCAACTACGGTTACTGCGTCTATCCCAGGACCTTCGCCTACGAGATGCACCCGGAATACGGCACAGTGGGCAAATGGACGCAGGACCATATAGAAGATGTGTATGAGCGCCTCGGCGCCCACCTGGGCCAGGTCGGCCCCGGCGCGCTGCGCAAGATTCCCCAGGAATCGCTCGACGAGCTGAAGGCCATCTTCGACCTGACCGGCGCCACCCGCTGGATGGAGATTGTCGAGGAAAAGTCACGCGAAAAGGCCGCCGAAATGGGCCTTACGATGGAAGAATATGAAGCGCAGGCCTTCACACAGACCTCGTCCTGCCACCTCAACCCCCAGGATTGAAACGCTTATGATTTACCAAGGCAAACAAAAGATCTGGTCCGAGTACCAGAAAGAGATACCCACCGACGACTGGTTCTATGTGCGGAGCTGCATCCGCCAGAGCTTCTTCCCGGCCTCCGAGAAGATGTTCCTCGAGATTCTCCGCAACCGGCTCGGCAAGAACATTTATGAAACCCCGCACCACACCACCTGCGGCGGCATCGCCTACCACAGCGAGGCCATCCCGCAGGAGACCGTGATGACCATCATCGCGCGGCAGTTCGCGCTGATGACCGAGGCGGGCTACGAGAACTACGTATGCAGCTGCATCACGAGCTTCGGCCTCTACACCGAGGTCATCGAAGACTGGCGCGAGTTCCCCGAGCTGCTGGCGAAGATCCGCGAGAACCTCTGGAAGGCCACGAAGCGGGAGTTCAAGATCCCGACTTACCTGGCCCACGCCAGCGACCTCATCTACAAGTTCCGCAACGAGATTGCCGAGCAGGCGAAGTTCCGCCTGGTCAACAAGGCCACGGGCGAGCCGCTCCGCGTGGTGGAGCACATCGGCTGCCACTACGCCAAGATGTTCCCCTCAAAGGGCGTCGGCGGTGCTGAATACCCCTACGTACTGGCAGGCATGGTGGAATCGTGGGGCGGCGAAGTCATCGACTACCCCGAGCGGCGCCACTGCTGCGGCTTCGGCTTCCGCCAGTACCTGGTGAAGGCCAACCGCGGCTACTCCGTGTCGAACACCCACAAGAAGTTCGAGAGCATGGAGCCCTTCAAGCCCGACATGATCATCACCAACTGCCCGGGCTGCCCCTACTTCCTCGACCGCTGGCAATATGTCATCGCCGAGCAGACGGGCAAGACCTACGGCGAGAACGGCTACGGCATCCCCGTGTTCACCTACGAGGAGGTGGCGGGCCTGGTGCTGGGCTACGACCCGTGGGACCTCGGCCTGCAGACGCACCAGGTGGCCGTCGAGCCGCTGCTCGACAAGATGGGCATCCCCTACAATCCGGAAGACAAATACAAGGGAGTGGACGGCAAGCAGCTCGAGCGGCCCGAATTCCCGATGAATATCAAATGCTGCTAAGCCTATGAACGAGAATGTCGTCGTCATCGGCGGAGGACCCGCCGGCATCGAAGCCTCCCGCAAGCTCCGCGACCTGGGCTACACGCCCATCCTCATCGAAAGTCAGCCCGCGCTGGGCGGCAAGCTCGCCCGCTGGGACCGGCTGTTCCCGGACGGCGTGGAAGCCCGCACCCTCCTCGACCCGATGCTCCGGGACCTGGACGGCATCAAGTACTTCACCGACACGGAAGTCCTGTCCATCAACCGGTTGAAGGACACGTGGGTGGTGAAGCTCTCCAACGGCCTTTCGGCGCAGGTGCGCGCCATTCTGCTGACCACGGGCTTCGACCTGTTCAAGGCCGAGAAAAAAGAAGAATACGGCTACGGCATCTATGAGCGCGTCATCACGAACGCCGACCTGGAGGATTGGTTCAAGAGCGGCGCGGCGCCCCAGTTCGATGGGGTCCATACCATCGGCTTCGTCCACTGCGTGGGCTCGCGCGACGAGAAGGCGGGCAACCGCCAGTGCTCGAAGGTGTGCTGCGTGACGGCTGTCAAGCAGGCCTGCGAGTTCAAGGAAAAATATCCCGACGTGACGGTCTATTGCTTCTATATGGACCTGCGCATGTTCGGCCGCAAGTTCGAGGACCTCTACCTCAGGGCGCAGCGCGACTACGGCATCCGCTTCGTGCGCGGCCGCGTCTCCGAGGTATCCGAAGATATTGACGGACACCTCTTTGTGAAGGCCGAGGATACGCTCTTCGGCAAGCCGCTGAAGATCAAGATGGACATGCTCGTGCTGATGGCCGGCATGGCGCCCGCCGCCGCGACGGCCCAGCTGGGCCGGATGGTGGGCATCACCACGGGCGAAGACGGGTTCCTGGTCCCCCGCAGCATTGCGGGCGACCCGTGCCGCTCTTCTCGCGAGGGCATCTTCCTGGCCGGCGCCGTGACGGGCCCCAAGACCCTCCCCGAGACCCTCGGCGAGGCGTCCGTCGCCGCCCTGGCCATCGACAGTTATCTCAAAACCCCGGCGAAGAAATGATCGATTTCGGCTACGGACTGACCCCGAGCTCGACGCTCAAGATCGAGAACGTGCAGAACCCGCAGTTCGCGCGGCTGCACGAGCTCGAGCCCGACGTGGTCAAGTGCATCGCGTGCGGTTCCTGCGCGGCCAGCTGCAGCGCGGGCTGCTTCACCGAGATGAACCTGCGCCGCGTGATCCTGTCGCTGCAGCGGGGCCGCGAGAAGGAGACGCTGCCGATGCTGCGCCACTGCATGCTCTGCGGCAAGTGCCTGCTGGTCTGCCCGCGCGGCATCAACACGCGCCACCTGATCCTGAGCATCGGCAAGGTGTACGGGCTAGATGAAGAAAAGAAGGAGGACGCACGATGAAAGAACGCATTCTCGCCGCCTACGACCCGTTCGTCCTGCCGTTCGTCTTCGGCATGACGTTCGTGCTGGCGTACTGCCTGCTCGGCCTCGTGAAGATCCTCACGCAGCTGAACGCCGCGGACCGCCGCAAGTTTGCGCTGTCGCTCATCACCCCCACCACGATCCTGAAAAACCTCCGCGACCTGTTCTGCGACTGCCTGCTGCACGTGAAGCTCTGGAAGCGCAATCCCCTGCTGGGCTACATGCACTCGAGCATCGCCTTCGGCTGGTTCATGATCATCGTCATCGGTCACATCGAGACGGTCCTTTACATCCCGGAGCGGCTGCACAAGCTCTACTACCCTATTTTCTTCCGCTATTTCATGGAAGAGCAGAACACGACGCTGCAGGGCTCGTTCTTCTTCTTCATGATGGACTTCTTCCTGCTGATCATCCTGAGCGGCATCACGATTGCCATCATCAAGCGGTTCCGGTCGCGCATCGTGGGCATGCGCCGCACGACGCGCCTGACGCTCACCGACCGCATCGGCCTCTACAGCCTCTGGGCCATCTTCCCGCTGCGGTGGATCGCCGAGGGCTTCACGGCCGGCGTGGCGGGCGGCAGTTTCATGACCATCCCGATCAACTGGATCCTGCACAACTTCATGAGCAAGCCGGAGAACATCACGGTAGCGTGGTGGGCCTATTCGATCGCCCTCGGCACGTTCATGACGGTGCTGCCGTTCACGCGATACATGCACATCCCGGCCGAGATCCTGCTCATCCCGATGCGCAACGCCGGGCTGCACGTGCGCCATACGCGCAAGGGCTTCACTCTTGCGATGCTCTATTCCTGCCCGAGCTGCGGCGTCTGCATCGACGCCTGCCCGATGGGCGCGCAGAAGAAGAACGTGCCGGATGCGACGGTCTACATGGTTCGCAACCTCAAGCGCCGCAACCAGCGGCGTTCGCTGGAGATTGCCGAGAAGTGCCTGATGTGCGGCAAGTGCGCCGCCCTGTGCCAGGTGCAGATGGATGCCTGCGGCATCCGTCTGGCCTACCGTACGGCGCAGGAAAAGAAGAACAACCAGCTGCCGGCCGATTTCAACTATCTGCAGGCGACCAATCCGATGCCGCAGACCGGTGGCCGGAAGGTGCTGTACTATGCGGGCTGCATGAGCGCGCTGACGCCGGTGATTTCCCGTTCCGTGCAGAAGGTGCTGCGCGCCGCGGGCGTGGATTTCGAGCTGATGGACAAGGACGGCAGCATCTGCTGCGGCCGCCCGCTGATGCTCGCCGGCCGCACCGAGGAGGCGAAGGCGCTGATCGAGAAGAACACGCAAATCATCGCCGCCAGCGGCGCGAAGGTCCTGCTGGTGAGCTGCGCCATCTGCTACCGCATTTTCAAGGAGCAGTACAAGCTGGACGGCATCGAGGTGATCCATTATACGGAGTATTTCAACCGGCTGATCGATGAGAAGCGGCTGAAGCTGAAGAACAGTCACCTGACGTTGGTGTACCACGATCCGTGCGACCTGGGCCGCGGCTGCGGCATCTACGATGCGCCGCGCGCCGCGCTGCGCGCCGTCGGCCAATTGGTGCCTGCGCCGAAGGAGCGGCAGGAAAGCGTATGCTGCGGCGGTTCGGTCGGCTCGCTGACGCTTCGCTACGAGGACCGCGAGTTCATCACCCGCGCTTCGCTCGACAACCTGACGGCCAACAACCCCGAGCAGATTGTCACCGCCTGCCCCCTCTGCCTCAAGACCTACGCCCGCTTCTCCTCCACCCCCGTCAAAGACTTCGCCGAAATCCTCGCCGAAAATCTCGACAGCTAACTAACCGTCAGTGGACGGTGATGTAGGTGACGAGGGTCTCGGTGGGAGATGACTTGGCGGTGGCGAGGACGGTGATTTGCCAGGTCGAGGCCGAATAACGGCTGGTGTGGTTCTGGAGGGCAAATACGAACGTGTCGCCGACCGCGTAGGAATCGGCCGTCTGGATGAAGGCACAGAAAAGTAATCGGATACTTTTTACGATTCTATGGTGTTGGTTTCGATGTTACAGTAATATATGTTACCAGTGTCTCGACAACAGGGTCACCCTCAGCCGGGGCTACGGCCGCCTCGATCTTGTAGGTTCCAGGCTGCGCCAGGTAAAATTCCCGGTCAGATTGAGCGTAGAGAGCGGTCAAACCGTTGTCGGGAAGGGTAATCGTCCAATTCGTACCCAGATACTGGTAATCGTTGTTCATCAACTGGAACTGGAAATAGTCACCGACTTTATAGGTCGCCTCCGTCTTGATGAAGGCGGCCGGCATCACCGGCAGTTCCAGGACCGTTGACCCATCGACGGATCCTCCCATTCGCACGAAATGCGTCCAATCATCATCATCCGTATAATAGAGCGCCAGCCGGTCACCGAACTCCAAGTCTTCTGTAATGGTGACGTAAAGACCATCGGTCATTCTGTAATAATCGAAGAAATAGGGGCCAAAACCGTCGGTTTTTTCGAAAGGACAAACATACATATTATCTTGTTTGATGCCGCCGGCCTTGTCCTCCAGAACGATCTTGACGATTCCGTCATACGTTGTGTTAGAAGTATTCATATAACACAAGGCCAGGTTGACTTTCCCTTTCTGAATCGGCGCATCGGTAGCGATACCGATAAAAGTATAGGGTCCTCCAGTTTTAAAATTTAACGTACCTTCTACAAGCTCTAGTTTTCGAAACGCCTTCGAGGTTCCGGTTTTGTCGGGAATGAAGTCGAAGAATGCCTCCAAACCGTAGTTGAAGTTATATGCACCACCATCCGTTCCCTTCGTATTTTGATAGCTGGCATAATAATAGCCGTTGCATCTTCCCCCCCAGCCGAAGTTAAAGTGAAAGACATCGTCTTCTTCGAGAGTGGCATACCCATCCACGACATAGGCATGTCCGGCATCAACTCCCGGCTCGTGGGCCCGTCCGCAATAAAGCACGGGATGCTGCAACACCTGTTCTTTCAATTTAGAAATCCATTCGCGGGGAGTATGGTTGGCGAAATAATCATGGTCAGTTCCCTTGTTGTATTTCATATGCTCGGAAAAAGGTTCCGCGACATTTGAACTGGTGGCGCCGGTTCCTCCATGGGCGCTGTCATTAAAACTGGCTTGTACCAGAACGCCACAAGCATACACCAATTTCGCCAGTTTGGTCCGAACGGGATCTGTACAATACTGGAAGGCTGAAAAAGTCTTCAATGCCTGCAATTGTCCCCATTCTTCATCCGTCATACTGAATTCATTCTCAAGGTCATAAGCAGGCATGGGCCAGTAGCCGACAAGATGTCCTTGCGTATCATACATTTTTGAATCATATGCCTCAGTCGAACCTGCCGCCGTATTAGGCCAGCCAAACCAGGTCAGAATCTCAGCAATTGCCAACGGAAGGCAACCGCAAACAGCCTGATCCTGCCCTGTCACTATCGGAGCAAGTTCATTTGCAGGAGCGTGCTGATTCCAGCAGACCGTTTCAGAACTGCTGGAGACAATAGTAAGCAACTCTTCTTCGATCTTTGCCTTCGTGGCCACAAAATCAGCCCATTGACGGGCCGCCTCAGGACTTTGGGTCTTAGCGGAGCGGACATAGGCTTTGATGCTTTCCATCCACCATTTCACGTTGTCAGGCATGTCCTCGACCTTGAATTCGTCGCGGTCGGAAAGCGCCAGGACCGGCTTGACGTTGTCGTCGCCGGCAACAATGACGAATCCGCCACCGTCACGGCCAAAGACGTAGAAAGCGGGCTGGACGGCCGACTTCGTAGCGATGTCCTCACCGTCCCAGATGAGTTTCACGTCACCAACTGCCTTGGTGGCCGGCTGTGCCGCGAAGACTTTCTTCGCCACATCCAGCGCCCGGCTCTGCGAGACGGGCGCCGCCTGCAGCGAAATGCCTCCCAAAAGAAGGAAAGCGCAAAGGATTAATCGTCTTACTTTCATAGCGTTACGAGTCTACGGAGCCACAACATTAATGTGGGTCACGAGGGTCTCGGTAACAGCGCCGCCGACTGTTTCAGCCACTGCTGCCTCAATCTTGTAGGTACCGGTTTTGGTAAGCTTGAATCTCCGCTGTGACTGGGGAATGTTACTCGTAACGATACCATCCTTGTCAGTGATCGTCCATTTTGTTCCTAGGTACTGAGAGTCGTTGTTCTTCAGTTCGAATTGGAAGTAGTCTCCGGCACTGTAGGAATCCTCTGTTTCAATGAACGATGCTGGGGTCAATGGCCATTCGGAGATAGACTCACCAAGAAGAGACGGCAATTGCTTCCAAACGCCTCCATCCTCATATAAACAGATGACTCGATCGCCAAATTCAACCGAGGCGATCGTAACATACCCGAATATAGCACCGGCAACACGACCTGGCTCTATTAAAGAAATCGTTCGTGTACTTGATGGAATGTCCACAATAGTACTGCCGTCTTTCTTCTTGATAGCAAACTTGACATTGCCAGTATAAGAATCTGCTCCTCTGTTCCAAATAAAATAACTGAGAAGATAATACGGTTCGGAATCAGGAATGGCCTTAACACCGGGATATCTAGCATCTTCTGTATCGAAATACGCCACAAGGTCAACAGGAAATGATCCAGCGCCGCCAGGATAAAAATCAATCAAAGCACGAAGACTCGTATTGAAGTTATATCCAGCATCAACAGGCTGAGTGAGAGGATAATAATAGCCATTGCAATAGCTTCCCCAACCGAAATTGAAATGGAAAACGTAATCTTCGGAATAGGTAGCGTATCCATCCAAGACATAGGCGTGACTAGCATCCTTCCCTGCCGCTCCGGGAGAATACCCACAATATAGGATTGGGTGTTGCGTGACCTGCGTCTTCATGAGCGTAGTCCAATCTTCAGGAGAATAGTCTGAAGCCATGACAACCTTGGCAGCTTTATTATAGCCCATATATGTACCAAAAGCCTTGACTACTTTTGAATCGGTGGCGCTGGTTCCGCCGCAAGCACTGGAGTTGAAACTAGCCTCGAGCATCACACCGCAGTCATATACTAGTTGAGCTACATTATCCTTCAATGATTCAGAAGCAGAAGTGTATTCAGTCGAAGTATATAAGCCCTTGATATTTAACCAATCATAGGTAGTTGACAATGTGTATCCGGTGATTGTTTTTCCATATGGGCCAGACTTATCGTCAGCGAGGTAAGAATAAGTATAATCGGGTAATGTTCCAGTACCATTAGTAGGAGAACCGAACCAAGTGAGTATTTCAGCCATAGCCAAAGGAAGGCAGCCACTTACAGCTTGTGCACTTTGCCCGGGAAGCGTAGGCGCTTTTCTGTTGAAAGGGGCGCCTTGAGTCCATTCAACGGTTCTGGATGTCATATACTCATCCGTGACTGGAGTGAGGTCGGCCTTCGTATCCACAAAGGAAGACCACTTTTCACGAATAGCCATCGTCTGGGAACGCGTACTGCGAATAGAAGCTTTCATGTTATCCATCCACCATCTTACGTTATCAGGCATGCCTTCAACACGGAACTCGTTGTGGTCGGAGAAGGCCAGGACAGGCGTCACGTTGTCGTCGCCGGCGACAATGACGAAGCCGCCGCCATCGCGGCCGAAGACGTAGAAGGCCGGTTGGACGGTCGATTTGGTAGCGATGTCCTCACCGTCCCAGACGAGCTTCACGTCACCGACGGCCTTGGTGGCCGGCTGTGAAGCGAAGACCCTCTTCGCCACATCCAGCGCCCGGCTCTGCGGGACGGGCGCCGCCTGGAGGATGAGGCAGCCAAGCAGGACGAGACCTGCAAATGATGCGATTATTCGTTTCATCTTTTAGTCCTCCAGCTTTATTACATATCCATTCTTGGTCGCACTGTCATAGAGCCATGCACGGTCGGAGGTTTTCTTGATGACCTTCATCGTACCTGAAGTGGAGGTAATCGTACCGGTAGCACCCTGTGCCTTCACGGTCACGGTGGGTTTTGCCCCGAGCGTCACGTTTTTGACGGGAATCTGGAAAGCAAGCGAATAACCGGTCGTCCAGTCCTGGAAACGGACATAGCGGGAACCGGGATCACCATCCGTATTGAGGAAAGCATACTGGCTCTGACCCTCCGTATAAGCACATTGCTTCGCGACACTCCCGGCAGCGTCCACACCGCTGAAAGCGGCAAAGTCGTTGGCCTCTTCGAGAAACGCTTTTTTATACTGTGCGGCATAGGTGAAAGGCGGCATCACGCGAATAACGCCACGATTAATCTCATTGACGCTGCCTCCGGGTGCACTTTTGATCATCGCATTGTCTTCACTATCGATGAACTCCACGTAGAAGCCATCGGCGAAAGCACCGGCCGGCACACTGATATAGAACGTCACGCCCACACCATCGAGCGCGACACCTGCTCCGCAATTGAGCGACACAGACTGGTTTTTCGTATCGGCAAAATTGACCTGCGGAGTGCTGGTAAGATCAGAGATCGTAACCGCGCCATTCAGGACATCCGTCCCGCGGGTATAAAGATTGACCGCCTTGATCGTCGCAGAGCCCGTGAGCGTAAAGGAAACCGCTCCGAACACATTGTGAAAGGACAGGCCCTCCTTCGTTGTAGCATATGCCCACGAAATATTGGCACCATTACCGAAACTGCCCGCTGCATAATTCTGGGTCGACGGAACGGTGATGCTAATAGTGGGTGCAGGGAGGATAGTGAGGGTGCCGCCAGCAGACGCGGGATATACCGCGAAATAAGGGCCATCTCCGATATCGGTACCGCTGAAAGAGCCGTCCACACTTCCAGCGCCACTCGTCAGCGTGTACACTTCTCCATTCAGGTGCGTCAAATTATAAATACGAATCTGGTCGCCTTCGCTCCAGACAACGCTGTTGCTCGGGGTGAGCGCGGTTTTCGTCTCAGGAACAAGTTCTTCCAGCGAGGCGGAGAATACCATCAAATTGTCGTCTACTTTCTTTCCTTCATCTACGATAGCGGAATCGATCGGATCGACGCAGGCGGTGGACAGGAACCCCAGCATGAGGGCCGCAAGTCCGAAAAACAGGAACTTTCTCATAACATCGCCTCTATACTATCCGGTAAAACAACTTCAGTCTCGAAGACTTCTGGCGACAGCAAAAGCTCGACATCCCAGGCACCCGACTGGGTGGAGAAGCCGGAAGTGCCGGTGAGAACCATCGGCGACGGCAGACGGACGATATCCGACTGCGGTTTGACATAGTTTAACTTGCGTATCATAGGTTTTAAGAAATATTCTCCCAAGTCACAAAAATAGCGAAATCTTCGTATCTTTGGAAAACAATTTCCACTTTGCTTTATGAGTAATTATCAACCGACTTTTCAACCTACCAAATATGTCCTTGAAACAGTGGCCACCGGCCGCCGCTTCGAGGATGCAGGATGGACGCTGGCGGACCCCGAATGCAAGGAGCCGTCGCTGGTGCGCGCCATCTACGAGAAGAAACAGATCACATTTGGCCCCGAGGCGATGGGTATCTACAAATTCGCTGACTGGATGCCGGTGCGGCGGATGCTGAGAGGCTCCGCGCCGACCGTCACCTACAAGAGCGAAAAGCTCGGCAAGAAGTTGGGCCTGCCCAACCTCTACGTGGCCTTCTCCGGCTGGTGGCCGGAAAGGGGCGCCGCGATGACCACGTGCTCCTTCAAGGAGACAGAGGCCTACAGCGTGTGCGCCCGCATCCCCGACGGGGAGCGGCGCGTGCTGGTGGTGGCCTCGGCCGGCAACACGGCGCGCGCCTTCGCGAAGGTTTGTTCGGAGAACAACATCCCGCTGCTGCTCAGTGTGCCGGAAGAGAACATCAGCGCGCTGTGGTTCGAGAAGCCGCTGAACGACTGCGTGAAGCTCATCTGCTCGCCGAAGGGCACCGACTATTTCGACGCCATCGCCCTCGGTGACGCAGCCTGCACCTCGCCGATGTTCTTCGCCGAAGGCGGCGCCAAGAACATCGCCCGCCGCGACGGCATGGCCACCACCGTGCTCTCGGCCGCCCAGGTCCTGGGCCGCATCCCCGACGCCTACTTCCAGGCCATCGGCTCCGGCACCGGCACCATCGCCGCGTGGGAAGCCAACCTCCGCCTGCTCGAGGACGGACGCTTCGGCAGCCACAAGATGAATCTCTACCCCTCGCAGAACGTGCCGTTCCTGCCGATGTACGACGCATGGAAGGCCGGCAGCCGCCCGCTACTGCCGATGGACGACGAAAAGGCCCGTATTCAGGCGCTGATGATCGACGCCAAGGTGCTGTCGAACCGGCGGCCGCCGTACGGCCTCCGGGGCGGCGTGTACGACGCCCTGGTGGATGCCGGCGGCGACGTGGAATGCGCCACGAACGACGACATCCGCGCGATGCAGGAGCTCTTCCTTGACACCGAGGGCATCGACATCCACGAGGCGGCGGCCGTGGCGCTCAAGGGCATGGTCAATGCCTTTGAAGCCGGCAAGCTGCCGCGCGACGCCGTGGCGATGCTCAACATCACCGGCGGCGGCCAGGCCCGCTTCCTGCGCGAGCATCCCTGCCACTTCCTGAAACCCAGCCTGGTGGGCAACGCCTCCGACCCGGACATCGTCGAAAAGATTGAAAACCTATTCCGATAGATAACCAACTATGAAAAACTTCGCTTTTGTCCTGGCGCTGGCCACGCTCCTGCTGGCGGCCGGCTGCAACAACGTGTCGCATGACGGCACGCCCGACGCCCGGGCCGCCGCCGACCTCGCCGCCCGCGTCATCCCCGACCAGGCCTGCCATTTCACGTTCAAGACCCTTCCGGCCGATACGTGCGACTATTTCACCCTCTCGATGGACGGCAGCCGTGTGGCCGTCGGCGGTAACAACGCCAACTCGATGGCCGTGGGCCTCAACCATTACTTGAAGTACTGGTGCCATGTAAACATTGGCTGGTTTGCTTGGGACAAGGGCACCCTCCCCAAGGCGCTGCCGCGCGTCGAGGAGCCCGTGCGCATCAACGCACGCGTTCCGGAGCGCTTCTTCCTGAACTACTGCACCTATGGCTACACGATGCCCTGGTGGGGCTGGAAGGAGTGGGAGCACTTCATCGACTGGATGGCCCTCAACGGCATCAATCTGCCGCTGGCCATCACGGGCCAGGAGTCCGTGTGGTACCAGGTCTGGACCGAGCTGGGACTGACGGACGAGGAAGTGCGCAGCTACTTCACCGGCCCTGCCCACCTGCCCTGGCACCGGATGCTGAACATCGACCGCTGGGGCGGCCCGCTGCCGAAATCGTGGCTGGAAGGGCAGGAAGCCCTGCAAAAGCAGATCGTAGCGCGTGAGCGTGAGCTCAACATGAAGCCGGTGCTGCCGGCCTTCGCCGGCCACGTGCCGCCGGAGCTCTCCCGCATCTATCCCGACGCGAAGATTGAGCGGATGAGCGACTGGGCGGGTTTCGCGCTGGAGGATTACCCGTGGTTCCTCGACCCGGAGGATGAGCTGTTCCCTGTCATCCAGCAGAAGTTCCTGGAGAAGGAAGTCGCCCTTTACGGCACCGACCACGTTTACGGCATCGATATCTTTAACGAGATGATCCCCAAGAGCTGGGAGCCCGACTACCTGGCACGCGTGAGCGCCGGCGTCTACGCTTCGCTCGCCGCCGCCGACCCCGAGGCCACCTGGCTCCAGATGACCTGGCTCTTCTACAACGAGCGCAAATACTGGTTCGAGAACGACTCCGACGCCCGCGTGAAAGCCTTCCTGACCTCCTACCCCGCCGAGAAATCCATCCTGCTCGACTACTACTGCGAACGCATGGAGGTCTGGCGCAAGACGCAGAGCTACTACGGCATCCCGTTCATCTGGTGCTACCTGGGCAATTTCGGCGGGAACACGTTCCTGGCCGGCAACATCAAGGAGATCGACTCGCTGATCGAAGGCACGTTCGCCGAGGCGGGGCCCAGCTTCAAGGGCCTGGGCTCGACGCTCGAGGGCTTCGACTGCAATCCCTTCATGTACCAATTCATCTTCGAGAAAGCCTGGGACAAGCCGCAGCACCGCGACATTGCAGCATACGGCGCCGAGCTGGCCCGCAGCCGCAGCGGCGTGGACAGTAAAGAAGCGCGCGCCGCATGGGAGGAACTCTTCAATGAAATCTACATCCAGCGCTCCGTGCCCGGCCACAGCCCGATCATGAACCTGCGCCCCTCGTTCCAGCGCTCGACATCCTACCATTCGAGCGTCCGTTTCAACTACGAGAACGACAAGCTGCGCGAGGCCATCTGCCACCTGCTGGCCGCCGAAGGCCACGGGCCTTCCTATGAATTCGACCTCGTGAACCTCACCCGGCAGTACCTGAGCAATCGCTTCGAGCAAAGGTTCGCCGACTACAAGGCCGCCTATGAAAAGGGCGACGCCGAGGCGATGGCCGCCGTCCGGGACGAGCTGCTCGCCACGTTCGACACGCTCGACGAGCTGCTGGCTTCACAGCCTTATTTCCTCGTCGGCAAATGGATCGCCGATGCCCGCGCCTGGGGTGCCACGCCCGAGGAGGCCGACTACTTCGAGTCCAACGCCCGCAACCTCCTCACGACGTGGGGCGACCGCGGCAACCTGCTGACCGACTATGCCGACCGTTCGTGGGCAGGCCTCGTCGGCACCTACTACAAGCACCGCTGGGAGATGTTCTTCGCCGCCGTCGACGAAGCGACGGCGGCCGGCGAGAAACTCGAAGGCGCCCGTTTCGACACGCTCCTCGAGGCGATGAAGGACTTCGAATACGCGTGGTGGAGCCAACGCGCCGGCTCCTTCCCCGCCACCCCTTCCGGCGAACCGGTCGCACTCGTTCAACGCATCATGGATAAACTGTAAACCTGAACTATATGAAACAGCGCACAGGCCTGAAAGACATCCTCAACCTGGCGGCTCCCCAGACGTGGGCCGGTTCGGTGGCCCCCGCCATCATCGGCCTGGCCATCAGCTACCACATCAACCCGCACCTCGACCCGCTGATGGTGTTCTGCTTCCTGCTGATCGTCCTGCTGATGCAGTCGGCCGTCAACGCCTTCGATGATTATTCGGATTTCGTCAAGGGTACGGATACCCTCGACAATTCGCCCGACCCGGAAGATGCCGTCATCGTCTACGGCATGAACCCGAAGACGGCGCGCAACCTGGGATTCCTGTTCCTGCTGCTTGCCGCCATTCCCGGCGCCTACGTTGTCTATACCTGCGGCTTCACGCCGCTGATCATCGGACTGGTCGGTACCGTGGTGCTCCTGTGCTATGCATTCGGGCCGGCGCCCATCTCCTATCTGCCGCTGGGCGAGCTGCTCTGCGGCTTCGTGATGGGCGGCCTCATTCCCCTGGCCGGCGTTTACATGCAGACGAAGGAACTGCACTGGTTCGTGCTCGTGGAAGCCATTCCGCCGATGTTCGGCATGGCCATCAACATGTTCTCCAACAATGGCTGCGACATTGCGCGCGACCTGCCGGCCGGGCGCAAGACCCTCGCCTGCCTCATCGGCCAGAAGCGCACCGACGCGCTGTACCGCTTCCTCCTGATTGTCTGGGTGCTCAGCCCGGCCATCGTCCTGGCGGCCCAGGGCCGATGGACGTCCGTCCTCATCTACGTCCTGGCCAGCCTGGCCTTTGTTCACCTGGTGATCCGCCAGTATCGCCGGCAGCTCGGCCCCGCCGAGCGCGACGGCGTGATGACCGGCGCCACCACGCTGGTCAGCCTGGTCGGCTTTGCCTACAGCGTGGCCATGATCATGGGGTGATGCGGCCGTGATGGAAGCCCGCCATATCTCCCGGCACTTCGGCTCCGTCGAAGCGCTGCATGATGTGTCGCTGCACGTCGGCGACGGAGAGATTGTGGCACTGCTGGGAGCGAACGGCGCCGGAAAGTCGACGATGTTCGACATCCTGGCCACCCTCGACCCCGGTTTTGAAGGCACGGCTTCCATCGCCGGTTTCAATGTCCGCACCCATCCGGCCGAAGTCCGGGAACGCATCGGCTATGTCCCGGGGCGGATCTCGCTGTACGAAGACCTTTCCGTCGCAGAAAACCTGGCGTTCTTCGCCCGGGCGTACGGCTGCGACCCGCAGCGCATCACGATGCTGTCGCCCCGTCTCTGGGCCGGCCTCGCGCCGCTGGCCGACCGCCGCGTCCGCACCCTTTCCGGCGGCATGAAGCAGAAACTGGCTTTCTGCTGCGCCGTAATCCATGAGCCCCGCGCGCTCCTGCTGGACGAGCCCACCGTGGGCATCGATCCCGCTGCGCGCCGCGACCTCTGGGATGCGGTCGCGGGGCTTGCCCGCCAGGACGTCCCGGCGCTTATCAGTACGCACTATCTCGACGAGGCCGAGGCGGCCGACCGGGTGCTGTTCCTGCACCGGGGCCGACTGCTGGCCGATATGCAACCCGCCGAACTCCTGCGACAGACCGGACGGTCCTCGCTGGAAGAGGCCCTGACCTTCCTGATGGAATCCCAACCCGACCGCCTATGAGCCTGGCCACCCTCACCCACGTCACCAAGCGGTTCGGCAGCGTCTGCGCTGTCGACGACGTCTCGCTGGAGCTGGGCCCGGGCGAGATTCTCGGGTTGCTGGGCGCCAACGGCGCCGGCAAGACCACGCTGATCCGCATGGTCTGCGGCCTGCTGCGGCCCGACGCCGGCACGGTGTCGATCGTCGGCAGGCCCGGCTATCTCTGCCAGGATTTCTGCCTGGTCGAAGAATTGACCGTCAGCGAAAACATTGACCTGTACGGCGCCCTGTACGGGCTTTCGCGACGCGAAGCGGCGGAAAGGCGGGAAGCCGTCATCAGCCAGCTCTCCCTGGCGGACTGCCGCGACCGGCAGGTCCGCTACCTGCCCTCGGGCTGGCGCCAGGCACTCTCTTTCTCCATCGCTGTGCTGTCCGAGCCCGAAGTCCTGGTGCTCGACGAGCCCGGAAACGGGCTCGATCCCCTTTCGCGGAAGCGCATCTGGCAGCAGATCCGTACGCAGGCCGCTGCGGGCGCGGGCGTCATCGTGAGCACGCATTCGCTCGACGAGGCCTGGCACTGCGACCGGATCGCCGTCCTCCATAACGGAAAACTCATCGCCTGCGGAGCACCCGGGCAAGTGGCCCCTTCGGCCGACGCCCTGCTTCGCTATTTCATTTGAGGCCATGGCAGGAATGATCCAGCGAATATCCGCCGTGGTCCGCAAGGAGGTCCGGCACATCTTCCGGGACAGGGTCAGTTGCCTGCTCCTGTTCCTGATTCCGGCCTTCATTCTCATCCTGTTGGGCTATGCGCTGGGATTCGAGGTCCTGCACTACAACGTGAAGGTCTGCCTTCCGCCCGGCGAAGCAGCGGGCGAAAGGCTGGTCGAGCGTCTCGACGGGCAGCCGAAGCTGCACGTTGTCGGGCGCATTGACGGGCCGGACGACATCGCACCAGCGATGCTGCGCGACAACACCCGCGCCGTGGTCGTGCTTGGCGACGACGGCGGCGTAGACCTCTGGCTCGATGGCAGCAGCCCGCTGCTGTCGATGAACGGCGAGGTGTTGCTCCTGCCCGTCATCGCCGACTTCGTCTCCGACGAATACGGCATCACGGTGGAACAGGCCGCACCCGAAATCCGCTACTGCTACAATCCCACCCTGAAGCGGGAATACGCTTCGCTGCCCGGGCTGGCGCTGGTGGCCTTCATGCTCGTGTCGTGCGTCCTGCTGGCCGTGAGCGTCAACAAGGAAAAGACTTCCGGCACCTTCAAGCTGCTTCGCCTCACGCGGCTCTCCAGCCTAGAACTCGTGATGGGCAAGTCCCTGCCCTACCTGCTGGTCGCGGTACTTCATACAGCGATGGTGCTGGGCGCCTGTTTCCTGTTCGAGGTCCCGGTGCAGGGCAGCCTGCTGTTCTTCATCGGCCTGTGCCTGCTCTATTCCCTTTGCTGCATGGCGCTGGGACTCGCGGCGGCCGCCTGGTTCGACCGGCCGCTCGACCTGCTCATCGTCTGCTGGCTGTTCATCTTCATCCCCAACCTGATGCTGTCGGGGTTCGTCTTCCCGCTCGCCACGATGGAACCTTCCGTCCGGACCGTAGCGGAGTTCCTGCCGGGAACGGCTTTCCTTGAGGCCTTCCGCGGCATCGCCTACAAGGCCACGGGCGTGGCAGAGAACGCCCGCCCGCTGCTGACGCTCGCGGGCGGCTTCGTCGTCGCGTCGATCCTGGCGCTCATCGGATTCACAAGGAGGATACCGCGATGATCCGGAAACTGCAGTGGCTGATCCGCAAGGAGTTTCTCCAGATCGTCCGTACGCCGGTGCTGGTCGCGATGCTGGCCCTCTGTCCTGTGGCGCTGACCGGCATCGTGCCGCTCGGCCTGGGCGACGACGCCGGCATCCGTGTCGGTGTCGTCGATCCCTCCCATTCGCCGCGGCAGGCCGACATCGTCGAGCGGCTGAAAGCGTCGGAGCACATCGCCGCCGTCGAGCTCTTCGAAACAACGCAAGCAGCTGAAAATCAGATGGATGTCAACCGGCTCGAGACCATCGTAATCCTGCAGCCCGACGGCGGGGAACCCGTCCTCGCCATCGACGGGGCGCACACCGTACAGGCATTCGATGCCGCCTATTTCACCGTCCAATCCCTGTATGGTTCGGACGAGCTGGAAGGAATGGTAGCCAGCGTCCACCGGCTCTACGCCGGCGGCAAGGGCAGCACCCGCTACTATCTGGTCACGATGATTGTTTTCCTGCTGGCGCTGGTGGGCTGCTGCCTGCCGATGCTTTCCGTGGTATGGGAGATGGAGAGCCGGCGGCTCGGGCATCTGCGCAGCACCGGCACGGGTGCCGGGCTCTATCTTTCGGGCAAGATGCTGTTCTGCCTGCTGACGGTTCTGGCGGAGCTCGTAGCCGGGCTGCTGATCGCCCGGCTGATGCACGGGCTGACCTGTACCGGCCAGCCCGCCGCCCTCTTCCTGCTTGCCGCCTGCTTTGTCGTCGCCATCGGGAACCTGGGCATCCTGCTGGCCCTGGCCGGCAAGACGCAGATCCGCTGCATCTATCTGTTCGTCTTCGTATTCATCATCCTGGTGCTGCTCAGCACGATGTTCGCGCCGCTCGACAACATGTCGCCGGCGTGGGCTGCCACGCGGTACGTCAATCCACTGTTCTGGATGGTGGACGGTTCCTGGAAGGTCCTCCTGAAGGGCGCCGGAACGGCCGATATCCTGCCCCATTGCGGCGTGCTCCTGGCCATCGGCCTGGTGCTGGC
>Ga0310696_10003884_pt1 | contig 18493 bp, 24 predicted proteins | sample AusTroGonzalo_MG_4_FD_203885 | JGI IMG/M metagenome (GOLD analysis project Ga0310696, IMG submission 203885) | Bovine rumen microbial communities from tropical cattle in Woodstock, Queensland, Australia - Gonzalo_02 (v2) (version 2) | ecosystem: Host-associated > Mammals > Digestive system >...
AAAATACTTTCTTTTAATCTATATATATTTGGATTATTAAATGTATAACCATGTATTGTACTATAACTGCGAGGCATAACAATACAATCAGGCAATGTATTTGTAAAATGTGAACTACTTGGTTCTACAAGTTTACTAAGCTGAGGTATTATAATTTTTTCAATAGTAATACTTCTAAAATTATAAGGATGTATTGAAACCAAATTATTTCCCAAATGGAGTTTCTTTACTTTATATCTGTAATTATTATAATCTGAAATACCAAATAAGTATCTTGTTCCTATACGAAAACTACCATCAATTGAAATATCATACACTCCACCAGATGCATAAGTATGCGACAAAATAGATGTATTACTATTAGAGGTATATGTTATTGTTTCTGTATTGCCATCTCCCCAATTTATAGACGCCAATGCAGATGAATTATATGAATATGCACATATATTAATATCTTTTAAAGTATCCAAAATTTCAACAAAAATGTGAGTCTTTCCGTCAGTAGTTGTATAAGTACATCCAACATTGACAATACCTCCAACATCAGTCAATTGTTCCTTGATTTCTACCAAAGTCCAATTCCAGCCTTCGTTAGTCAAGTTCTCACTTGTTCTGTCAGGAAGTGGAGGAAGAGCAGTCAAAGCAAGTGCTTCCTGTTTTGTATAAGAGTAAAGCAAAGTACCTTCGTAATCATAGAAATTGACGTCTTTCTCTTCAATACGAGTACCAATGCTATTAGTACCTATTAATTTGTCTCCTAAAAATAGTGCCATAATATTAAGAATTAGTCCAAGTTATAAGAGTGATTGACGGGATTGTGGGTTTATTAAGAATCTGTGCTACACCACTTGAAGCATTCCAATCTGAATTAACTTGTGCAGCTGGAATGGTCGGTTTGTCTGTCAAATCATTATAACTTCCTCCAAAGGCAGTGTCTTTCATAGGAAGTTTGCCATCAGTTCTGAAATAGTAATTTGTACCATCATAGAAAACAAAATAAGTTCCATTTGGCAATGTGTAGTTACTTGAACTTGACACAGTACCATTGATATAAATAGGCTTTGCACCTGCTGAATTGATATTAAGTGTCAATGCTCCTTGATATGTATTGGCAGAACCTATAAGAACTTGCAGATACTGATTGGTCTGTGTCACATACAGAGAACAATTTGCTTTCTTTGCAGCTGTACTGCCACTTGTAGTACAATATGCTGATGGCAATGTTTCAGAAGCGTTTGCCCAATGCACATCATAGTCAGTGGCAGATGCCTTCTTAAGTACCTGTCCAGCATTACCTCCAGAAGGAATACCAGCAGCTGGTATTGTAGGTTTATTAGTCAAATCGTTATAATTACCACTAAAAGCATCTGTAATACCATAACCAGATATTGTCGTAGGTTTGCTTGCTATATTTGCAAATGTGGTATTATGAGGATTGCTTCCATCAGTAACTTGTGAGTGGTCATAAGCTGTTTTTCCTCTATCACCTCTGTAAGCAGTAGATGCTGTCTCTCCCAAGGCAAGACTTGGGGAAATCTCAACATAAGCACTTCCACTCCATCTGTAAGTCTGATTGGTATCAAGAGCAATATAAATCTTCCCGCTTTCACCTGTGACAGGGAAAGAACTTGAAGACGCATATTCAAGAACGTCATCAACATAAGAAGGCAATTGTGAGGAAGGAACTTTGCCATTGGCATCAAGTTCAGCAACACCACTTGCAGCACCTTTCTCTGATGTAGGTATAGCATTTACATCGGCAGCTGTGGAAGGAATGGTCGGTTTGTCTGTCAAATCGTTGTAAGAACCGCTTTCAGCAACTTCTGCAAGCATAGACCAAACCATTCCTGTAGATGAGCATTTAAGATATAATCTGTCCCTATTTGCTGAGAACCATTGCTGTGTTGTTAAGTCACATACACAACGAACAGAGGCAAAATACGCTTCAACACTACCTACACCAACCCATTTACTGGTATCTACTACTAAACCACAGTAATGATCGTTATTATTGTCTTCTGTTGAAGTCCATGCAGCAGAAACTCCACTAATAGAAGTATATGCTAATCCAAAACCTTCAATATACTGAGCAAATCCAGAAGGCCAAAATGATAAGTTTGTAATATTGTTTGTTTCTTGATTTTTTCCAGGAGCTCCATCATAATCTCTACTATACCAACCAATTTTACTTGAAATAGCTTTTGCAAAACTATTTTCTGTGTTATCATAATTATAAATTCCTTTATTATTGATATATGTGTAGAGTTGTTCAAATTCAGCTTTGCTTGGTATATGCCAACCTGTAGGAGATAATCCTTGAACACCAGAAGGATTTGAACTGCTTGATGTATTACCAGTTGCTATTTCAAACGAATACAATTTTTCACTATAGTCAGAAGGCCAATTACCAATAGATGAATAAACTGTTCCCATATCAGATCCAGTAATTGCATTACCTTCATTATCATGTGTTGTCCTCAAACTCTCCTTTAACCAAATCTGATTACCCATAACAACACCATTGTACCAATTACCATCATAATCTTGTACAATATTTTCAATAATTGTTCCATCGGCAATCAATGGCAAATTCCTGAAAACATCAGGCATATTCTTCAAGAAAGCATCATCAGTGTCATCAGTTTCTTCCCAATCAGTCTGTACATTTGCTTGTGCACCAACCTCAATACCAGAGAGTTTTTCTTTTTCACCTGTTGTATAGTTGTTATCTGTGTGTACATAAGAAGCGTCTGTGACAATATTTGTAGGCTTATTTTTGATATAATCATCAGCGGATGAATTGCTTTGGTTCCAATCACTCTGAACATTGACTTCTGCACCAGCTTCAATTCCAGAGAGTTTTTGCTTCTCTTCAACTGTAATACCAGGAAATATTTCTTCTAAGCTCCAAATATCATTTTCATCTGCATTATGGCCTGTAAAAGTAATATTACCATTAAAACCTATTGTTGCAAAATAAAAACTTACAACAATTAAACCTTCAACTACATAAAATGATTTGGAATATATAACACCATTATCTGTTATCAGTCTTGCATAAATGTCTTGATTATTTATCACAGCATTTACGATTTCTTCTATTGTTTTATCACATGAAGTTGTATCATTTAAATCCGATGTCAGTGTAAACACAAAAGCACCGTCAGGAATATCCTTATTTTCCCATTTTTGTGTTGTGCTATTGTAGATAAGAATCTGATTGTTTGAAGGAGAAGATATAGATGTGTCTGTGAGATTTGAAATAGTTGATATTAATGTTGGCTTATTTTTTATAAAATCAAGCTGTGTATCATCTTCTTGATTCCAGTCTGACTGTACACAATCAGCTTTAAGAGACTCCAACCAATCTTCAAGACTTCCTTCAAATCCCTGACTTACAGCCAAATCGTAAGGAGATACTATTGTCTCACAATGACCCTCATATATAATTGAAGTATTTACTCCGCATATGGCTTTTACTTCTTTTATATGAAGAATATTAAGAGGCTGGAATTTTGATTGGTTCTCAAGTATGCTTCTCACAGAAGAAACAGTGGTTGAGTTAACTATAGCCCATCCATTTCCATGCTCTGTTACAAATAATACTTCGTAAGTTCTCATTATTTTCTATTAAGATAACTGAATTCTACCATAACATCAAAACAAGGGCATGCTTTGATTCTTTCCCAAGGGTCAACCTTGCCATTATGATTTGTGTCAGGACTTATATCCCTGTGACCAAGCACAAAAGCTTCTGGATATCTTTGCTTCAATTCCTCCAATACAAGTTTTAATGTTTTCTTTTGCTGTTCTGTTCTGTTGTCAACAGCTTTTCCTTTTGAATCTATACCACCTACATAAGCCACATGTATTGAATCAGAGTTGAATCCTTTTACACCGTTGGCAATTCCTCCATCTTGAAGAGGATGAAATACTGTGCCATTAGGTCTTATCACATAATGATATCCTGGATTAGTCCAGCCTTTGCTCTTGAATTCAGCCATAAGCTTATCATCTGAATAAGTTTTCTGGCTTCCTGCTGTACAATGGACAAATATTCTATTTATCCTCCTTGATGTCTTTTCTTCTTGAAGCACTGTTTGGTGTATATCTTGTGGTTTTTTTGTCTGCTCTGACTCTTTGCTGACACTGAAGATCGTAGCAAAGGTTTGCCATAAGTTCATAAACTTGCTTCCTAAGTTCTCTGACTTCATTTTCTAATGCATCATTACGTTTCAAGGCTTCATCAAGCCTGTTCTTATTGTCATCAGACAGTCTCATATAGAAGTCCAATGACTGTTTCATGTTCTCTATGACATTGTTGTCAACTTCAGTATTATATTTTTTCCTTGTGAAAAACCAAGATAACCACGAGGAAGATACTGTTGTAAGCAGTCCTATTCCAGCAATAAGTAGCTCATTTGAAATCATTATTTGTCTATTTTAATATACTTTTGTTCTTTAATATCAATATAAGGATTCTTCTCTTCCACTGTCACTTCTATAACCCAATGTTTCTTTTGGAACCATCTTATGAAAAAGCATTTTGAAGGCTTTTTGTTGAATTTCTTCTCTCTGTGAATGATAACATACTGCTCGCTTGTAAACTCTGGTGATGCAATTATTGTCGATGGATATTTCAATTGCAGTCTTAAATTATACCACTCATCCCCAATAACAGTGTCAACATCAAGGTATTTGTCCACAAACAAAGTGTCAGTGAATTTTATAGTGTCAACTTTTTTTGCCTGTGAAGCCTGAAATTGCAAGTCAGTGACATTTTTCTCTTTTATTTTCAACGCTTCAAGAGTCTCTTTTATTTTCTGGTCCTTGGCATCATTGCTTGCATGAAGCTCATCAAGAGTCATCTGGTATTGTCTTATCTCACCTTCAAGACCAGCATTCTCTTCCTGATATGCCTCAATATTCTCCAACTGTCTGCCACACAGTTCTTTGTATTTTTTCAAAGAACAAGTTTGAAACACACATGCAGCTACAGCCACAGCAAGAATCACAAACAAAGCAATCAACAAATATTTCTTCATAGCTTATTTTTTTGCAAAAATAAAAAATTATATTATACAATGCAACAAAGTAAGAAAATATATTACCTGTTTTTACAAAATAAAAATACAGGGGAATCAATCCCCTGTATTCAACATTTTACCAAACACTTTATACATCATTTGTATGATATAACCTGTAAGATAGGCGGCTTCCTCTGAATCCTCTTTGACATCATAATAATTGCATATATGTGATTGCAGGTGCTTTACCTCATGCGTAATAGTGTTTAAAAGCTGAGAATTTGATGTTGCGTTAGAAATACCTACAATACTTCTTTTCTTTTCATAATCAGTATATGTGAAACCAGTGTTAAAATGACCAAGGTAAGCACCATACAACACAATAACATGCCAATAACCACTAATATCAATATCCTGTCTTATCATAACATTTCTTCCCAGTCAACAGCTATGCCAAAGAATGACATATCAGCATACCATCTGTTAAAGACAAGTCCGTCAGTGGCATCAACATCATCAATAACATCTTTGACATATAATGCCATATGTCTGTCATCAATGACACTTGAACCAAGGAAGTCAGCCTTGCACATGTTAGCCACATAAGCAGCGTCATATAACTGATTGTTTTCAAGTGTAATACCATGTGCCCTCATAATTGTGTCAACTTCCTCTTTTGTCATGGCTTTGAGTTTCTTTTCCTTACCATCAGGAGATTTGACTTTCATATTTCCTACAGCGAACTCAAAAAGTTTTCTGTTGAAATGCGGACCATAGTTTCTCAGATACACAAGCATTTCATGCGGATATTCATCGTATTGTGTAAGACCTTTCATAACTTTGATGTTTTAAATGTTATCTCATACCTCTTCTATAGCCATATCTGCCTTCCATTTCTCTTTCATTGTCTCTGTATGCTCTTTCCTCATATTCATCATCATATTTGGAATCCTCTATACATTCAACAATCATTGAGGCATATTCTTCCATTTTTTTGGCTTTGTCAAGAAGATGTTCCTTATCTCTTTTACTTCTGAATGAAAATACTATCATAATAAGTCCTTTCTTAATTTGATGTTTCCTTATTCAACTTGTTCAACAGTTCCCTCATACCTTCCTGAAGAGAGGCCACTTGGTCCTGAAGACTTTGTATAGCCCTACTGTCAGATTTGTTTGAAGGATTTAATTCCTCCAAAGCCTGTTCATAGCTTTCAGCAAGTTTTTCATGCTTTTCCTTGCTGTTTATGATGTTCCTGCTATTCTGAAGCATTGATGTCAGATATGAGTTAAGAACATCTTTGTTCTCGGCAAGAATAAAAGCTGACTCTCCGAAGTTGGCTATTGATGTGTTGGGAACACCTTTGAATTCCCTTCTTTCCCCTGCTATAGTCGCAGTTATATCCAAAACCATTTCCATATTGGGATTGAAAGTGTTATACTTTGGTCTTGGTACAGAAACTGATTCCACAGGTCCACTTAATATCTTTGGATTATTGTTGATATCAAAGACATATAATATGCTGTTAGGAGTTAAATTTGAAAACATGATTTATAATTTTAACCGTTATTCTGTGTTGATGATCCAGTGGCAGCAGTGGCTGCAACAGGACCAAAGGTCACAAGCTGAAGCAAATTACTGCCTTTATCATAATAAATTATATATACACCAGCCCCATTGAATTGTGTAGCTGTAGCAGCTTCTCCACCAATAAGTGTAACAGGTTGTGTGAACTCATTTGAAGCAAACAATATGGGGAGAGTACCAGCTCCTTCTGGAAGAGCTGTATTCAATCTGAACAATATCAGTCCTGTGCTGTTAAGAAATCTGAATGCCCTTTTTGGAATGCCAATAACAACATTGTCAGTATTGACTGTTATATTAGTGCTTTCCAACATGGGAATACCATTTCTGTTGGCAAAATTGAACGGATAGTTAGTAGTAGCACCAAACATATTGTATCCTCCTGTAAATTAGTTAAAGAAACTTGTTTGACCAAAGCCATAACCCATATAAGGAGTTGTGTTAACAGCTGTCAGGTTAGGCCAAATAACTGGAGTAGTAGCAGGTTGTTTTGCAGCAATAGCATCAATCTTGTCATCCAATGCAGCCATAGCCTTATTGAAAGCCAAAGTCTGGTTATCATTACTAATCTGATTTCTCAGCTGAGTAATAATATCACCTTGAGTATTGATTTTATTTTGCAATTCACGCTCCTTCAAGTCACAGAATTCTTTGGTAATCAGAGTATTCTGACCAGCTATTGCATTAAGAATACTGTTGGTGTTACGTTCATTCTGAGAACTCAAAGCGTTTGTCTGCTGACAAACACTCAGTTGGTCAGCTGCTTCATTCTGAGCTAATTGCAATCTTACAGAAGCATCATGTGCAGCCAAAGAAGTCTGTAATGCATTAGTTTGGTTTGCAATAGCCAGTCTGTTCTCACAGCAGCATTCACATAACTTCTGGCTAATAGAAGCGTTGCCAGTCAAAATCTGAGAAATAATCTGCTGTCCAGTCAAACCAACATTACCACTCAAAGTAGCAATAGAAGTGTTGATACCAGCAAGTACAGATTGTACATTCTGAACAGAAGAATTGGTCATTTGGGCAAGCTGTGACAAAGCATCAGCACGGCCATTAAGAGCCTGTATGATGAGGTTAGTACCAGCTTCCTGATTTGCCTGATTAGCAAGAAAACCTGTTCCATTACCATCAAAACCAAAACCATTGCCATTACGTGACCACATCATCCACAAAAAAATCAACCACATCCAAGAACCATTACCACCAAAACCACCGTTATTATTGATTAAGGCAAGTAAACCTGGGTCAATGGAAGTGCTTGTTCCAGCGTTTGGAAACATAAAAACTTTTGAATCGTCCATTGTTTTTTAATTTAGAGTTATTACTATTGTTGTAAGCTTACAGTTGCAAAAATACGACAGTGATATACCCTAATCAAAACAATGCCACAATAAAACAAAAAACCCTGACTAACAACAAGTCAGGGTTAAATTCATTACTTTATAAGTTCGTCTTTATACCATATCAACTCTTTGAAGCCTCTCCTTTTTCTTCCTTTTGGAAGTTTTCCTTCTCTAATACGTTTGTCAAACTCACTTCTGGATATCTTAAGCAAGCTGCAAGCCTGCTCTTTGCTCAAAGATTCATGGGCTATAATAGACATAATATCCATTGCCTGTCTTTCTGAAATCTCAGAATTACCTCCTTCTATTTTGTCTGCTATTTCCCTTAGTGTTTTTACAACACTTCTCATTATGATATTCATATACTATTATATATACCAATAATACTATTACAATTCCTGTGAAAACCATATACATTAAAAATAAATCTCTGTTATCAAGAGGTATTCCTATATAACAATCAATAATGTTAAGTAGCCAATTAAGTGTTATGTAATGTATCAATAACCTATGCCATCTGCAAAACCTGAATGCTATTGATTGAGCATACATTAATATAAGTAAAAACAAAGAAGTGCTTCCTATATAAGACAGAATTACCAAATCTATATAAAAATAAGACAGTATTGTATTTAATAAATATACCAAAGCCATAGCTGCTGGCATAAATTTTATTAAAAGCAACACTATCTTATACAAATATTTACTTTTTGATTTTACCACCACAGCCATATCTTCTTTTTGGATCTCTTGTAACACTTGCCTTTGCTGTCAAAGGCATAGGTCTTCCTGTAGGTTTGTCTGCGGTTCTGTGTACTCTCTTTTTAGCCATAATATTAATTTTTAGTTGTTTGTGAAGGTTTCATTCTTGCTATTTGTAACTTGACATCATTATTATCCTTGTTTTTCTGTTTCTCAAAAGCAAGTTTTTCCCTGTCAAGTTTTATCTTTTCATTGAATTGTCTTATAGACTCTTCAAGTTTGTCTTTTGATTCCTGTGAATATTCAGGTTCCTGAATACCATCGTCAGCTGAGTTTATTGTTGCAACAAGCAGTTTTGTCTCATTGTCTCTCATATTCATTCTCTCATTCTGTTCCATCTGTGCCTGCTGCATTGCTGCCTGTGCCTCCATTTGCTGTTGCTGTAACCGCATTTGTTCCTGCTGTGCCTTGGCATTTCTTTCTCTTATTTGTGCCTCATCTCTTTCAACCATCTTCTGTTTTTCAAGAAGTGAAGACGAATTGTACAGCTTCATCACTGTTGAGAATGAAATCATCTGGTTTTGCAAAGCGGCTTGTGCAAGCATGTCAAGCTTCTGATTAAGCTCTTGAAGTGAGTTGCTGTAATCAACCACAAGACCATAGTCACTTTCAGCAAATTCATCACCGTCAATATCAGCAACCATCTGGGCACCATCTGATGTAATATACTGGAATTTCTTGCTACCTCCCTTATAGCATATCTTCGCTGTCTCAAGCAAACATTCAAGAACCCTTTTCTTCACATCATCATGAATTGAGAACACCCATTCTGTAATATGGCTTGATTGCAAAGTGGCTCTCTCTACACCACCAACAGTCTCCCTGTTAGATACCTGCCCCTCTCTTTGCTTGGTTATACCTACAATTTCAGACATACTGAGTTTTATAAACTCAAGTATATTGATATACATTTGTATACTGTTTCCAACCTCAGCGTCAATAACTCCTGAGGAAGCGTTGTTAAGACCTCCTGCAAGCACACCTTTGGCAGCACCCTCATTGCCTATATTGAATGAATTCACAACAGCAAGATTATTCTTCTTAGCATAATACATCCATTTGTCAATGTTCCAACCTTCAGGAACCTTTGCCAAATCAAGCTGTATTATCTTACCCCAGTTATGTGCGATTATTCTTGACAATCTGTCATGAATAACATCATAAAAATAATTGTAAGGTTTCATCATATCCATCATTGACACTGGCTTGGAGTCATTGATGTTATATATGCTTCCTATAATACCGAAATGACATCTTGAAGGATTTGAAAGCCTGTTGTATTGGACAACTCTTGGTCTTATGTTCACATACACTTTCTCACCTATTTTTGTGCCTTCCCAAGCCTCGTTTATATAGTAAATCTCCTCCTCTTCTCCCCTTGCCTCGTCAATAACATAAGTCTCATCATAGAAATTGAACATTTCCTCACCAGTCTCAGGATTGTATGATTTCACTTTCTTTATTTTCCTTCTTGATTTCCAATACATTCTGATAACCCTTACATTACCATTTGTATCAAAAGGAATCAAACCGTCAGCATTGCCTTCAGAGAACATTCCAAAAGGATCAAAATAAAATCCCATACCATCTTCACTTGGATATACAATCTCATCACTCACCATATTGGCATTTACAAACGCTTTGCTTGGATGTTCAACATTGTCATCCTCTTCTCCTGTTATACCAGTAGCTGACTCAATATAATCAATATCCTTTTTTGTAAGACCAGCATCATAGAATGTGTCGTATATTCTTCCAGGAGACCAATAATCTTCAAGGATTATGACATCAGCATCCTCAATTCTGTTACTGTAACCAGATTTGAACACTCTTACTTTCAAAGGATTAAGTCTGTTCACAACAGGTTCTCCACCAACAATGTCAATTTGGTAAATCTCTTCTCCAACTATACATGCATCCATAAAACCAGCATTGAAAACAAGAGGAAGATTATATTCTTTTATGTAATGGTGTATAAGATTATTGGCTCTCACCTCTCTCATATCCTGCCATTCATACATAAAGTAATCCGACATTTTCTCAAGTTTCTGGTTCATCTGGTTCTCATCCATAGATGTTGCCTGCACAAGCTGTTGCAACTGCTGTAATACCATATCCCTTTTGTTATTCTCAATTTCTGAGATTGAGTTAGGATTGGTAACAACAACTTTGAAATCAAAAACTCTCTTGTTTTCCTCACCTTGAAGAATCCTTATCTTTGAATTGGCTATTGGATAATGCTGTATTTTCTCAGGTATATTCTCTGTGTCAATACCTTCAGGGTCAATGAGCATCACAAGGTCTTTCATGTGAAGCTTGTCATTGAACAAATCATAATTTATTTTCATGTGGGAAACAGAGTTCCTGACAGGAGACCAATTAAAAAACGACCTGTCCTCAGCCCAGTCAAGATGTGCCTTTCTCCATGCTTTTGTCTTTCTTGACATAGGCAACTGCTGCTGTGGAAACTTCCCTTTGCTATAGTCCATAATTTATTATTTTTTGTGCAAAGATAATAAATTTAACAATATAATACAACATGTAAGTAAAAATACTTCCTTATAGTACTTTCGCTTTTATCTTATTGTCATAATTTCTTGTAAAATAGTCATCGTTGGCAAGTGTTGACGCACCTTTCTTTTGGTCATTACGGTCATCAATATTACCACCATACAATATTATTTTCTCTTCTCTGTAAAGCATAAGTATACCCAAAGACCTTACACGGTCAAAGTTTCTTACAGCATCAAAGTTAGAAAGCTCCTCAAGCAAAGCCCTGTTTCTTATATATGACAGATTAGGCACTGTTATCTCCTCAATCTCCCCATCTTTTGTTATGATACTTGTAACAGGTTTTAATAACCAGTCTCTTATCAATCCGTTGGCATAATTATTGACAGCAGCTGTAGCTGCAACACCTTTGCTTGAAGAACCAAATGAACTGTATTTTATTATCTGTTTGTCTCTCAGATACTGCGGAGTATCAGCAAGCAGATGAGTGCAATTCATTCTCTTAAAGTAAGCAAAACATCCTTTTATATTACTTTCATATAAACACTGGGCATTATAGAACAAACACAATAACCTCACAAGCTCATGACTGTCATCAGCAAATGATGTTCTTCCAGTAAATTCAGCCACTATTCTGTCTGTGAACAAATCAAGTACAAATATGCTTGAAAGTGATGAAGATTCAGCTTGGTCATTATTCACAGGGTCATAACCTACAATATATCTGTTAGGACTTATTTCTCCATAACTGTTTTTCTGAGGCATCTCAAATATCTCCAACGCTCCTGGAGTATCATTGGATACTTCATATTTTCTTATGGGAGAAGAGTTTGTGGCAGTGAATATAACTTCTCCATTTCCCTGTTGTGTAAGAGTTCCAATATACACATCATCAAAAGCTTTTGGGTCAGCATCTAACTGCTGTATTCTCTCATTAATCTGTGGTACTGGGAAAAACGCATTTTTTGATTTTATAATAGCTTCAGCTGGAGTAATAGGGTCTTCAGCTATTACTTTAAGCAAAGAAGTTGGATTGGCTCCATATTTTGTTTTATATCTTGCCATCAAAATTTCTATAAGGGCCTTTATAACATCTGACACACCGTCTTTATTATAACAGCCAAGTCTATTTACATAAGCAGGAAAGAAATATCCAAAAGTCTTTGTTCCTTGCTTTGGTTTGTCATATACATTATCCAACGACAATAAATTATATGATTCTGTACTGTATAATAATTGTTTGGCAGCACTGAAATCAGATTCTTTATCACCAGAGGTACCTACTAAATACATACAAGCAAATGTATAACCACCGTCTTCAACAGATTTTCTTGTTGTGTCATAAAGATTCAGAAGTCCTTTGAATGTACCCATTTCCTCAAAAAGAATCCAACCTCTCTTTCCTCTTAACTTTTCTGAGTCATCCTTTGATGATACAGCTGACACTGTGTTAAATGAACCCTGCTCTCTTCCCAAATCATCTTTATAACCCATCTGCCAAGTCATTTCATTGGGAGAGTTTTTAAGAAGAAGATGGGGAAAAGGAGTATTGATAAAACTGAAATTTATTGCAGGTTTGAACTTTGTCAAAGTACCGTCTTTTGAATCTGAAAGAAACTCTTTTTGATACGCTGTCAAAATAGTAATTACTCTCCTTCTTGATATCTCGCTTTCTCCAAGTATAAGATTATGCCCCATTATAGCTGATAGACTATATGATTTTGCACACCCACGCTTAGCCAATTCAATAGCATGTTTACCAGCTTCTCTGGCATTATATAAATAATAGTATCTCCACACATTCCCTTCGTTGAAGTAAGGAAACCCTTCTATTCTGTCAGCCTTTTTCTTACCTTCAACAGTTTTATTTATCATCATTGGCTGATAGTTAAGGAACCAATAATTATATCCTGAAATCCATGCTCCATCCTCTCTTATTAATCCTTCCCAACACCTTCTTCTCTCCTCATCCCAAAACTTCCTGAATTCAGAGTTAGGATTGTTGTTTGGTCTTAAAAAAGAATAGCAGCCATGCTCAAGAAAATGAAGAGCAGGCTGTCTGAAGTAATCAGCATTGGTCATTATAGGAGGATTGGTAATATCAACTATTGCCGCACCTCTTTCATCTTTTGGCAAATCCTTATAATAAGGCCTGTCTGGTGATATAAGATTCTTTATGAATTGCACATTTGTGACAAAATCAAGCAACTGTTCTTTCACTTCCTGAGGCAAAGAATCAAGAAGAGACTGTGTCAAAGGTGTTTGACACTCATTTACAGGTATTATGTTTGGTTCATTTACAGTAATCATAAGTCCTCATAAATTGCTTTTTCTGAAGCACCTCTTACTTTGTCACTTTGTGCAATCTCTTTTGCAAGAGATCTTTCAGCCTCATCCAAATCCTTGACTAATGAAGGAATCTGTTTTATAGTGGCTGTTATTGTGTTTAAAGTATACACTGGCTTGTCATTCTTATCAACTTCAGTCAAGTCTATATTCCTCAATAACTCTCTCAATTTATTAACAGCTATTCTTGTGTCTTCAAGAAGTCCCGCTGAGATTGGTTTGAATCTCTCATAGAACATCATTGCGTCTTTAACAGCACTGTCAGGTTTCCACTTCTCAGGCATTCCAAGACCTATAATTACTTCTTTCTCCCTGTCTCTCTCATCTATAAGGTATTGGTAATCACTTCTTGGATCTTTCATGAAGTATACAAAGGCAAGTTCCTGTTTTGCCATTGACTTGTCCTTTGATTTATCTCTTTCATACAAAATCTTAAATGGAGTCAGAAGCAATGCCTCTGGCTCCACTTTGACTTCATAATTCTCATATTTAAATAATCTTATCATAAGATAATCTTTTTGTCTGGAATTATAATCTCAGGGGTTTTCTTTGGTTGTACTTCCTTGAATTCCTCAACAACAAAATCAACATCCTGATCTGTGATAAGAAGATACATAACACCATCCAATTCCATTGTTGGAAGATTATATTTAACAACAGGATTATCAGTAATAACACCATCTTTCAATGAGCCGTTTTCATGTTTTTTGATTGCATATCTCATAGGATTAACACACACCCACTCATCCACTTCTATATTTCTTACCATAGGACCTTTTGCAATTACTTTCTGGAATTCTTTCAAAGAACCTGTGGCTTTTGCAATGAGCCCTGCCTCATTAAAATCCTCATCAGTGTATTTGTCACATGTGACTAACAAATAGTTAGCCATTGGTCTTATCTTTACTGGAACTTTCATAATATCTTAATTTCTTTTTTATATTAAAAAATCTCTTTTTTGTACATGATAATTTGCCTAAGTTTTTCATACTGAAACATGTTCTCAATTTATTGAACTCTTCCTCAGTCTCAATACTCTTCAAAGGCAATTCCTCTATCTTGCTTTTGATGAATTCCCAGTAACTTTTATAAATATTCTTTATATCAGCTACTGGGATTCCAAATTCATAAGACAGTTTCCTGAATACCTCATCCATTCAAATCAAAATAGAAAAGCAACTGGAATGATTTATCATCATAAGCAAGATTCTTTGGCATGAACTTGGGATTTATCTTACCATCAATAATGGCTTTGGTTTTTCTTAACTTTATCATAACCATCTTGAAGTAGGATTTTGAAATGTTGCAATCCTTTTTTACCTCATTCACACTGTCTTTGCTGAACAGAATCTTGTCAACAAGCTGCTCATCAGTGATAGATTTGGCAAGTTCAAACCTTTTCTTTATAAATGTGGCAAGAACATCCCTCTCCCTGTATGTAAGTCCATGCAAAGGAGTGAGAAACTCAATCCATAATCTGAAAAAATTCTTATGGAGTGAGGCTGGTACTCTTATCACATTGTTAATCTTCGGATTAGCCATTGTTAAGCCTCCTTACTGTCTTCCTCAACAGGAGACAATGACTCTTCAATTCTGCTTACAATGCTTTTGATAAACTCAGGTGAGAACAAGTCTTTGTGTTCAAGACATTTAAGAGCAAGATTCATTTCAGCTATACCTCTTTCAGATACTAACTGTTTGTATGCCTCTCTTAATTTCTCATATTCTTCGGCAAGTTTCTGTGCCTGAGTAACTGTCTGGTTGGCGTAAGCTTCCAACTGCTCATAAGTAATCTTTTTTTGGTTTTTTTCCTTCTCTTCCATAGTATTCGTTTTTATAAATTGTTTCCTGTAACATCATCCATGCCTCTATACTGGCTTTGCCAATATCTGTGGAGCCACATGAGTCACAATAATCATAATCTCCAACATCATCACTATCCTCAGTATCACCAACAGCCATTATTCTCAGAGAACCACAGTTTCTGCAATAATACACTGGTATACTGTCATAGTATTCTTTTGTACCTTCTTTAGGCTTGTTTTCCATCTTTTGGCTCATTATAGTCATACATTATGATATAATCACCTTCAGTGTTTTGGAAAAAAGACATGATATCCTTTTTCCCAATGCCCTTCTGTTTAATCATATCAGCAATTGCCCTTAAAGACTTTGATCTGGTTATATTTACCATAGCAAAAAATTTAGTGGGGAAAGCAGGACTCGAACCTGCAAAAAAACTACATCCTTAATGTAGCGTGTTTACCAATTTCACCATAACCCCAGCCATTAACAACAAACAAAAACAAAAACAAGATTCAACTTGCTTTAGAAGTCTGGTAAGGAATCGAACCTTCTCCTATCTTTGTTGTAAAGGTAATATATGTAATAATTGAAAGGAAATAAAGAACGTAATTACAACAAAGCAAGTACTACCGTTATACGACCAGACTTTATATTTCAAAGAACTTAACGATGCAAAAGTAATAAAAATTATTACTTGTAAATCTTAATAAATGTTAATAATAATTACTTCACAATGCCAAAAGTACTAATCAGATTAGCAAGAACGTTTCTTCCAAAATCATCCATATTCTCATTGGAAGCATTCATTGATATGTAATTGATGTATTTTATGATTTCTTTCAGCATCATATTGTTTTCATCAACTGTTTTTCTTATTGCTTCTATAGAGTCTATAACATATTTTTCTTCTGAATTTGTCATTTTACCTATTTAATTGGACATATTTATAGTAATTACCAGTAGTATCAAGACTATAATTCTGTCTGAATTTCACAGCTTCAGGGTCATTTGAATTATACCAATCCAACTCATACTGTATTGTGGGATGATTCTTTGATTTCATGAACTCATATTCACCTGTCTGAGGGTTTCTGTACACACTGTTCAAATGTTTCTTACCAGCTGCAAGTTCCTCAGCTCTTGCTTTTCTCCACTCTTCAAGTTGTTTCATTGAAGCCAAGTCATAAGCTCTTCTGAGATTATACTCTGTAGTGTCATTCCTGTCTTCTGGAACTGTCTTGTACCACTGTTCATAAGGCGGTTTTATAGGGCCGCCATCAGAATAGGGTCTTGAAGAGGGTGTATGAAGAGAGGAGTAGTGCTTTCTCATCTTATCCAAAGTATATATCCCGTTCTTTACATAAGTTTTTATAAGACTGGCTTTCTCAGCCATTGTAAGTTCATCCCAATCCATATTATAATTGTTTGCTGTTATTCTGTCATATTGTATATCAAGTCTATATCACTTGAAGAGACATAGTCAATATCATAATCTGACATTATTGTCTCAAAACCAATATCATAACTGAAAAAAGTGACTGTATATTTCATGGTTTTGTTTTTATACAATTATGGCAACTCTGATAAATAAGAAACTTTTATTTATCAATTTTGTTCAATACAGATACCAGCCAAAATTTGAGTGACTTTTTTCATTGGCTGCACTTCAGAGTTTCACTGAAGTCTTGTAAGTGTAACAAAGGGCGTTTATATATTATTAGTTTTCAATCTGTGTTATCTCAAGGGCTGACTTGCCTCAACCTCCCATACATAATAGCTCATGACTATTTTTTCGGGCTTAGGTGCAGCCACCTTTGCTTCCTACACAAGTACTCTGTTAAAGAACTTAATGGTTAATCCCTGCCATTGGGCTAATAACCATGATGCAAATGTAGTAAAAAAATCAATATGAAAATATTGATTTTGTGAAAAAATAAATCTTTGTATATTAGGGTGTTATGAAGATATTTTTATTTTTACTTCTATTTACAATAGTAATTTTGGAAAAATTTTCATGAAAAAAATTTTTTAAAAATTTTGGCATATCTATTTTATTTACAAGAGGAGGGGATAATCACCCAATACCCCACCCAGACATCGGCAGGTTGGGCTATGCCCCCATGTCTTAACCTGCTGTATATATATATATTGTATATATACAACTAACAAACACCACCCTACAGATGGAAATTACTACCAGAAATTCCAAATCTGTAAGAGATGTTGTTGCTACAGAGAAGGCCTCTTTGAGTGTATTTCCCTGTGCAGACGGTAGAACCCACAGAGACAGCAATGTTCCTGTTTGGTTCTTTGTCTGTGGCAACATCAGAGGTATGGTTGCAAAGAATGCCCATGACAATGTCATGAATGGTAAGTGGGATGCTCTGCAATGTGTTGAAATTCAGGATGCCAATGGCAACTGGATTCCTACCATTTGCAACAGAAGCACTGCCAAGGCTATTGCAACTTTGTCTCTGTAACATCTTGCAGACGAGGTAGTTAGCTGACTTAAGGCTGGGAGTTTGGCACAGCTCTCTTACTCAATGTGCCTTTTCTTTTCGGCGATTTACTAAAATAGTGCTTTTCTTATAACACTTTTAGTCAAACAGCTATAAAAAACTTAATAACTTCCCAAGATGTTGGGGGCACCAGTTTCTTATAACAATGGTCATGTATCACTCAACTATTTTTAGTTGTCATAGAATAAGTTTTAGGTGTAAAACACAAATATGTAAACAGCAAAAATTGACCCATGAATAATAATAACTATATAAAATCATGGGAGTTCTTATATCAGAAGCAGTATCCCAAATGCATGCAGGAATAATAAGTAGTTGATATATAGCGATGACAGAGTTGTACATTATGTCATTGTGACAAGAGCTGTTAGTACATGAAGTTCACTGTAACACAAATAAAAGTTCCAATGTGTTAAGTAATACGGGGAGATAAATAGTAAGCCCCATTTTATTTAAAAACAAATAACATGTCAACAGAAGATGAAAGCACTGAAATACAATGGATAATAATATTTATCTTATTAGTATTAAGTGCATTAATAGCATGGTACGAGAATCAATTACCTTATTAAAAACATTATAACATGAAAAAGA
>Ga0310696_10003885_pt1 | contig 18488 bp, 24 predicted proteins | sample AusTroGonzalo_MG_4_FD_203885 | JGI IMG/M metagenome (GOLD analysis project Ga0310696, IMG submission 203885) | Bovine rumen microbial communities from tropical cattle in Woodstock, Queensland, Australia - Gonzalo_02 (v2) (version 2) | ecosystem: Host-associated > Mammals > Digestive system >...
GGCCCGCAAGGGTCCGCGAGTTCGAGTCTCGCACCCTCCGCTATACTGAAGCAAAAGTTGTTCCTATTGCCGCGAGGCACTAACCTTTTAAGTTTGTTTACAACTCGCTTCATATCTGGGGACGTAGCTCAGCTAGTAGAGCGGCGGACTGAAAATCCGTATGTCGAAGGCGCGCACCCTTCCGTTCCCATAAATCTTTGTTATAAGCCTGAACGAAGGTGTAACCCATACACAAGTGAGTTCGGGGTGGCGGTTGGTTGGGGACCTACTGAAGTAAGCAAAGCGTTCAAAGATCGAAACTTGTTGCAGTGTGAAAAGCTGTGGAAAAAGAACCTACCCGCGCAGTGTGTAAGTCGAAACGGGTGGCCTAAGGGGTAACGCGGCTTGTGCCTTATAAAAAAGAGCAGCCGACCACGGTCCTTAACTCAATTGGTTCAGAGTGCCTCTCTTACACGGAGGAAGTTCGGGGTTCGAGTCCCTGAGGGCCGACTAAAATGGGCCTCTAGCTTAATATGGCCTAGAGCGATTAAGATGAGGCAATTGTAAGTCCTTTAGCACTTATATAGATGCTGGTTCGATTCCAGCGGGGCCCGCTAAAAAAACATTAAAGGTTGTAAAATGAAAAAGAAACAGAGGGCATAACCTTCTATTCAGTCCATTGGAATTGAAGGTGCCCAGCAACAAATGGAAACACATTTCAATTCTTATGGACCGTTAGCTCAACCTGCGTAGAGCAATTGGCTTTTAACCAATAGGTTATGGGTTCGAATCCCATACGGTTCAAATACGGGCCACTAGCTCAACGGTAGAGCAACAGACTCTTAATCTGTGGGTTCTGGGTTCAAATCCCAGGTGGCTCAACTCGGTAAGTAGAGTTCTCGAGACAACGCTTACCTTTATATGGGCCCATAGCTCAATCGGTTAGAGCAACATCCTTTTAAGATGTGGGTTCCCAGTTCAATTCTGGGTGGGCTCACTTTTATGCCACAATAGCTCAAAGAATTGGCAACAGAAAACGCATTTTGTAAGTCGGTCCTGAATAGGAATGTTTGCAAAGTTCGTGGTAGCAGCAGCCCTGTGAAAAAGGGAAGATCTGGGTTCGAGCCCCAGTTGTGACTCTAAAAATTATGTACCCGTCATATAGTGGTTATTATGCGGCCTTGCCAAGGCTGACACGGGGGTTCGACTCCCCTCGGGTGCTCTCGCAAAGAACACGGTCAAAATGTTCCTAATAAGCTTAGAGGCCATTTGAGCGTTCATCACGGGACGCTGCTGCTCAAGGTATTGCAAGTACTGCTCAAATCATTAGGACGACACAAGGATTCCTTGCAAAGGGGATGCGGCAAACTTGCAGCCACCACTAACGAGGTGTAAACTGAGGAGCGTGAAGAATCAGATCTTGCATCTCTACTTTGCAACTTTTCGGGTCATTAGCTCATTCGGTTAGAGCAGGTGACTCATAATCACTTGGTGCGTGGTTCAAATCCACGATGGCCCATAGGAGGGCAATATGAAACACGGGTACACAGCTTATTGGGCAAAGAACAAAAAGACAGGCGAAGTTTATGGTCTTGATGTTCAATGGTATACTCCTGAAATGATTGCTCTCAACAAAAGATTTACTTATGTAATTCAGAACGACAGAGAACAGAATGCAAAAGACTTAATAAACGGTGTTAAGTTTCAACTTGAGCATAAAACATCAGAAGACGAAAAAATAGAAAATCTTGACTTATATAAAGATTACGAAAAGACTGGAAGATTGCTTACAGCACAACTTCAAACTCGCGGTTTTCTTTCATTCCTTTATGAACAGAAAACAAAAATGAGACCTTACCCTTTATTTATTGAAGAAAATATAGGTGAGAAGTTGAAGCAGGTTGATTGGAAAGATTACGATTTCTTTGCAACAAAAGCAAAGGGCAAAAACGCGCCTTATAAGCTTGATGAAAAAATTGCAAAGTTTAACGATAAAAGACATTCCAAGTCACAGGTTTTTATGTTAATATTGAATTAAAGAGTAAGGCAATCAAAAGCGTAGCTAACGAGTAGATTGTCCGATATACAATCAGCATCGAAGTGCAGTTGGCACCACAACTTCACGGAGCCCTGATTGGGTGAAACGGCACAGAGATAAGTGACAAGAGCATTGGTGTAGCATCGACTTATCTAAAGCTAAAGTAACAGAGTATCGTTAAAGGTTCCGGATTGTTAGGGCTTGATGATATGAGAACCCTAATTCTCGCAGGTGTTATTTACTCTTTTTATATCGAGGGGTGGCGGAATTGGTAGACGCGGCAGACTCAAAATCTGCTGTCCGAAAGGACGTGAGGGTTCAAGTCCCTCCCTCTCGACTAATTATTTATGAAGAAACTTTTATGTATGCTTATCGCACTTTTTGCGTTGTCAACTGGAGTTTTTGCAACAAACTTCAAAGCAACAGTAAAGGGTGAGGTTTTTGTAAAGACAGAAGAAGGCGAGATGATTCCTCTTGAAGAGGAAGATTCAATTTCCGATGATGATGTAATTATTATCATCGAAGAAAAAGCTTCAATAACTTTCTTCGTAAATGAAACAAAGATTGTTATTAGAAAGCCTGGGACTTACAAAGTAGCAGATATTATCAAAAAGGCATCTTAATGAGCGAAAAGATTATTAAGAATATGTCAATAGGCGTTATCATTTATGCAATCGCCTATATGTTGATAACTTGCTTATATTGTGCTCCTCGCATTCTTGCTGAGTATTCAAGTTTTGATGTGTCTCATTTGACTGAAAACTTCGAGTTCCCAATTGACATTTTCTCTTGGGGTTTACTTGCAATATGTGCAGGATATTCAGGCGCTGACATTGGCTTTGGCAGAGGTAAATTGAAAACTCAAAGTCAAGGTGAGATTAAAAAAGACAAAGTTTTGCAAGTTATTATTTTGCTTATCTTAATATTATTGGAAAGCACAATATTCAACTTGTTTATTGGCCACGATTTTATATCAGTGACTGAATACGGCAAGCAAATATTTAGAGGTATAAAGCTGCCGCTTGATGGCATTTCAACCGCTCTCGTATCAACTATTGTCATTTACATTACGGGCAATCAGATTGCAATGACAAAAGATACAAAAGAAGAGGTTGATGAAGTAGAAAATAAAGCATAGGTTGTTCCTATTAAAGAGATTAAAACGTCCTGCCCTTTGGCTTGTGGGTTCGAGTCCCACCGTCATCGAGATACTGATGATGTGGCGGAATTGGCAAACGCGGGATGTCCCTCTACAACCCGCTTATTTTATATTTTCGGTCATTGGCGCAATCGGTAGACGCGGGTGACTTAGGATCATCACTTTATAGGTTCGAGTCCTATATGGCCGACTTTCTGTTAATATATCTTTATGGAATTGAACGAATTAAGTAAAGAAGTATTGAACAGTAATCTTTCTGACGAAGCAAAGATTGAAATTATGAAAGCTTTGTTCGGACAGAGAGATGAGAAGTATGTGCCACCTTATCAAATCACATACCCATATATTGTCAAAGAAGTTCCACCAAGAAGAAACTGGTGGGAAGACATAACTTGTGGCGATGGCGATTGGTGGGAGCAACAAAGATTAAACGGAATTGCTGATGTTGAGTCAATAATTCATCCGAAAGTCATTTATTGATTTTGGAGGAGTGGCCCAGTGGTTACGGCGGGGGATTGCTAATCCTCTGGTTGGCGTAAGCCGCCGCGCGAGTTCGAATCTCGCCTCCTCCGCTAACCTGTACGAGATGGTATCAAATTCAGGTGAAGGTTTGGTAGTACCTTATGGCAATTTGAAAAAGCTTACCTGACGGTAGGGGACAACGTCATAAAACAAGACTCGATGTTGGCAACACTTTGATAGCCGATAGTTTTGCAGGGTTCTATCGTTGCATCGCCTCAAGGCGCTATGAACACGGTGCCGTCAGTGTTTAATGAGGAACTTAATAGGATGTAGCAATCTTCTACTTGCCTGAAGAAATACCCTGTGTTTGGTGGATAAGTTCATATAGTTGAACGCCGCCCTCATAAGGCGGATGTACGTGGTGCAAGTCCACGATCCACCACGATTGGAAGGTTGAGATATGGTAGTATCAGAAGATCAGTTGAATGAACTTTACAAGAGAGTAAGCATTGCTTGCAAAAACTTTCCGCAACTTCGCTATGGACAGGCAATGTTCAATGAAGCTTATTCAATGTGGCCTGAATTTGTAAACACAATTCGTGGTACTGACGATGACTGCTTCTACCGTGATGACAAAGTGAAAGCTTTCCTTAGTCATTTTGAAGTTGCGAAATAAAATCCCACCCCTTACAAGGAAAGGCAGGCGTAAGCTTGCCTTTTGTTTTTTAAACTAATTGATATGATATTTAAGAGAGGTCGTTCAAATTTAGCTTGCACAATCTTTGTGCCATTCGATTGTACTAATAAGTGTCCGTTTTGTAATTCAAAAGAAATGTATGACAGGATTGATAAAAATCTTGACTTGATTATAGAAAGAATTAAAGTCTTAAACAAATCAGATTTCTTTAATGAATATGTTATTACAGGCGGCGAGCCAACTGCAAATCTTGAAGAACTTAAAATGATTGTTGATGCTTGTGAGAAGCCTGTATTTATCAACACAACTCTTCCAAAGTTTGCAAACTTAAACAAGATTATTTATTACATCAACAATGAGCCTAAGATAAGAGGCGTAAATATTTCAAGACATATCGGATTTAAGTTTCCTAATGGCGCGGAACTTGAAGATATTGATTTAATACAAAAGCCTATAAGAATGAACACAGTTATCAATCCTGCATTTGACTTTGATAAGTTTCTTGACTTTTGTCATTATTGGGGTAAAGACGGAAAGAGAATGATTAACCTCCGCGCCGACTATACAACAATCGACAATCTTACATTAAAGAACCGTGATGACATTTGCGATAAGCTTCTTGCTGTTGCAGATAATATCGGAAACGGCGGATGTATGGTTTGCCACGAAAATGAATTCGTTTATGACGGCATAATGATTTCTTATCACAGAGGATTGCAACATTCTTCTTTCAAAATCAACGATGATCTTATGTTTATAAATGACATCATAATAACACCTGACGGAAAAGTTTATCCTGACTGGGACTTTGTTGAGAATACAGAATTCTGCCAAGATCTTGGTTTGTAAGACTAAATAATATGAGAGAAGAACTATTCAAAATGATTGAAAGTGAAGAAGAAAATTATCAGCTCACACCTGATGGACTTGAAATCAGTTGCGCTTTGGTAATTCAAAACCCAGAAGGAGAAATCCTCGGTTGCCATTCTACAGGTAAAAGATGGGGACCGACAACATTTGATTTACCTAAAGGACATCAGGATGTAGGTGAAGACCCACTTGATACTGCTATTCGTGAATGCCGTGAAGAAACAGGACTTGACTTTTCCGACAGAAAAGCTGACATTGTTGACCTCGGCACAGTCGATTATATATCTACAAAAGTTTTGCATATCTTTTATCTTGCAGCTGAAATCCCAGACCTTGATACATTACATTGTGACTCAATGTTTACTGACCCTTGGGGAAGACAAAGACCTGAAGTTAATGGATTTGCAAAGATTAAGCCTAATGAAAAGCAAATGTTTTTCAAGTCAATTCAAAAGGCTTTGGAGAGGGTAGGATTATGAACTACAAGTTTTTCAACAACTGCGACGAGATGTTAACATATTATTTTGAAAATGGTATGGACACTTGTTTCGACTTGGTTTTGGAACAAATTGAAAAAGATGAATGTTATCTTGATGATGATTGGATTCAATGGTGTGTTGTTGAATTTGAAGAAGGCGACTCAGTACAGCCGCTTGCTTTGATAGGAACAAGAAGAGTTCCTTGCGTTATGAATTCAACACATATTTCCTCTTATGAGGTTAATATAAATTACAGGAGTCTCGGTTTCGGTAAGCTGATTTTGAAAGAGTTTATGGACAATTATTGTGAGCCTATTGTGACTTTGTATGCCGAGGATAAAAATAGAGGCTTTTACGAGAAGCTTGGATTTGTCAAACAAACAGAGCCTTATTTTTATGTAAAAGACGATGCACAGAAGAAGTAAAGATGACTTGGAATGGCAAGAGGCCAAAAAGAAAGTCGATTTAAGAGACGGCCATTATTGCAGATGGTATATGATATTATTACCGTGGGAAGTCGAAGAATTAAAAAAGTTGGAGCCTCCTGCTTGGATGTTGACACAAATTGACCACGCCCACGTTGAGCCTGTAGGTAATTATCTTAATCAAGCCTATGACATTGATAACATTTATAACTTATCTCGTTGGGCTCATACTCATATCGACAACTTAATAAATCCTCTTACCAACTTACCGATGGAAAAGAACGAACAATGGTACTGGTGGGTTCGTATTCGTTTTAAGAAAACTTGGTCATACGACAAAGATTTAGACTATGAAGATTTATACAAATGTATGGCCGAACAAAAAGAAGATAAGAAGAAAAAAGATGTAATGTCTTGGTGGTAAAATCAAATGAAAAATTTTTTGAAAAAGTATTGGTTGCACATTAGCTGTGTAATTATCTGGGCGGCTATCGCTATTTTAGTTTATACAGGTTATAATATGTATAAAGACAATCAAATGTATAAGCAAGTTGCCGCTAATCAGCCTGTCGTAATGATTGAGAAAATTGAAAAAGTTGAAATCAACAATTATAATGCGCCTGTGTTTATTACTGAAACAGTTCCTGCTGAAAAAGTATTGTCTCAGGAATGCTTTGTCAGAACAATTTATGAAGCAACAAGAACTTGGGATAAGCGTAATACTTTTCAATACACTGATGCTGTTAATCTTTATTACTTAATTACAGCTGCTGCTTCAAATCATTGTCTTAATCAAAAGTTGGGATTTATGATTGCACATATTGAATCTGACTTCCGTGCAAATGCAGTATCAGGCGCAGGCGCAGTTGGCTTGTGTCAGATAATGAACGGTTGTTTGAATGAATATAATGACAATCACGCAGTAAAGTATACAATGCAAGATATGCTTGACCCTGAGAAAAATCTTGAAGTAGGTTTTTGGTATTATGCTCGTATCTTAAATCATTATGATAAATATTACGGCTATATCACAAGGACTGATTTGCAAACTGAATTAAGAGATGCTTATATTGCATACAATTATGGAGTGACCCGTTTTAGTCAGATTGGTCGTTGGGGAAGAAACGAATTAAGACAAGGTCGTTATCCTGAAAATATTTACAATGCAAAAATAGGTGATACTTATACTCCTGCATTAAGATTAAAGGACATATCTCAATATTACTTTTAAGTCAACTAATTATTTATGAAGATGAGTGTTGTATTTTCTAAGTATATGGAAGGCCAACAGGTTTCCGCATACGACAAGAATGATAATATTATTGATGGTGTAGTTCGCATTAAAGAAGGCAAAAAGTATATTCTTTCTGACGACAGCAAAGTATACTTAATGACTGAAATGAAAAAGATTAAGCAAGTAGGTCGCCGTCTTAATGAGGAAGCTGAAGCTGCTTATGCTGACAGCCTTAAACAATTTTCTGACTATTACCAAAACACATTCGATACCGAAAAAGTTGAAAAAGCAAACGACGATGTAAAAGAAAAAATTATCAATCAGTATGCAGATAATTCTGACGACTCTGCAGTTAAAGCAAATAAAGAAGCATTTATTAAAGACGCTTTGACAACAATGAACACTGCTGCTGCTGCTGAACAAATTGAGGCAGGCAACTCAACAGTTGATGTTGAAATTGAAAAGCTTAAGAAAGAACAAGATGATGGCGAATTGCAGGAGTCTTTGTTTGATAACAGAAAAATCCAAAAAGCAATTCTTCGTGAGATGGAAGTTGAAAAGCAAGAAGGCGCTGAATATTTGCAACCTCGCGATGAATATGGTCTTCGTGCTGATCTTCGCGCTGATGCAGTTGATTATTGTACTATGATGATTGACCGTGGTGTAAACAAAGACACAATCATTCAGGACTTACAACTTGAATATGAAATCAGCAAAGACGAAGCTGAAAAGATGTACAACGATATTGCAGTTGATATTGATTGGGAAGCTATGGGAATTGTTGATGACGATTTCGGAACAAAATCTTCAGCAAGCACATTCGATGAATTTGACGAAGTTGAAGAAAAGTTTGAAGAAGCTTTGAACAATATTCCAAAGGAACTTGCAGGAAGTAAAGCAGTTGTCCATTATCTTGCTGAAACATTCAATCTTGATGCTGAAAAAGCCTTAAAAGAAACAAATAACATTGGCGATGCAGTTATGAATCTGTTTGAACAATGTAAAGCAAAATAAATCCTGAAGCCGCAGCTGCGGCTTTTTTAGTTAATATATACAATATGACAGGAAAAGAATATCTCGAGGAACAAATACAACCCTTACACAATAATTCTTATTCACTTTTACAATACCCAGAAGAAGAGGACATCTTACGCTGTCCTTACTGCGGCGAAAAAATGAAACAAACATTTGAAGGTGATGGCAAACTATTCAGAATGTGGTGTGATTGCGAAGGCGCAAAAGATGAAAAAGAAAGAATTCAAAGACTTGATGAATACAGAAAAGATTATGAAGATGCTTTAAGAACATACGAAAGTTGGAAAGCAGAATGTGAAAAACTTGCAATAGAGTCAGGTATCAAATTTGCTGCTCAACATTATATGTCTTTGAAGCCACAAAGAGATAAGTTTGACTCGGAAATCGAACAACTTGCTAAATAATAAATTCGGAGGTTTTAATTGTCAAATAAAGTATTGACTTTTGGTGCAGATGCCCGTCACAAAATGTTGGCAGGTATTGAAAAGCTTGAAAAAGCAGTTGTAGCAACCCTTGGACCAAAAGGAAGATGTGTTGCATTTTATCGTGGAACATCCCACCCAGTATATACAAAAGACGGTGTATCAGTATCAAGAGAGATATGGTTGAAGGACCATCTTGAAAATTGTGGTGCTTGTACACTTAAAGAAGCAGGTGAAAAAACAAACAGTGAAGCAGGAGACGGAACGACAACAACACAGTTCCTAGGAGCTGAACTTTGTAAAGCAGGCGTTTCATTAGTTGACTCAGGAAAAGAGCCTGTTGAAATTCAAAAAGGTTTTGATGCTGCTTGTGAAGAAGTTTTGAACAAGCTTGACAAATACAAAAAAGTAATCACAAGTGATAAAGATATTTTATCAGTTGCAACAATTTCAGCAAACAATGACCCAATAGTTGGTCAGAATGTTTTGAAAGCATTTACTTCAATCGGAGAAGGCGGTGTTGTAAATGTTCTTGACTCACATAACAAAAGTGGTAAGACAATCATTTCAGTATCAGACGGTATGGAATGGCCTACAGGTTTGACTGCAGGTCGTATGGTAAACAACAAGAAAGCTGAATCATACGAAGTTAAAAATCCAAAAATTGCAATCTTTGACTTTGAGCCTACTCTTGAAGATGCAACTGAATTGCTCAACTTCTGTTTAGGTAAATCTTTACCTTGTGTTCTTATTGCTGAATCTTTTGATGAAGACCTTGATACTATGTGTGTAAAGATGGACATTGAAAGAAAAGCAAACTTTGCTCTTGTTAAAGCACCGGGAGTGAATTCAATTGATATGAGCGAACGCCTTAAAGATATTGCAGTTCTTACAGGAACACATATTATTAAGGACCGTGAAGACCTTAAAAATTTCGATACTGAAAAAGACTTTGGTTCTTGTGGTTCTTTTAAGGCATCAATGTTCAAGACAACTATTGAAGACGGTGCGGGAAGCGATGATGATGTTGATGCTCGTGTTGCTGAAATCAAAAAAGATATTGAAAAAGGCCTTGCTGATGAAGATGTTGGCTTATCAACAGAAGAAGTAAAAGTTATGAACAAACGTATTGCTGCTCTCACAGGCGGTATTGCAACAATCTCAGTTGGCGGTCTTACTGAAACTCGTGTAAAGGAATTGTATGACCGTTATGTCGATGCTGTTTGTGCGGTAAATGCTGCAATCTCTGATGGTATCGTCCCAGGCGGTGGTTCTGCATTATTGAAAGCTGCTCGTGATGTTCGTCAGGAAAAAAGAGACTTCCCTAACGATTCTTATCGTGCAGGATTTGAAGCATTACTTGATGTATGTCGTCTTCCTGCTACTCAGATTATTCAATCTGTCACAAAAGATTACGCATACATTGTTTCAAGTATTGAACACGATGCAAGAGACGAAAGTGGATATGATGCAAAGAACGAAAAGATGGAAGACGATATGTTTGCAGCAGGTGTAATTGACCCACTTAAGGTTGAAAAGACTGCTCTTAAATATGCGACATCAGTTGCAGGTATTCTTATTACAACAGAATGCGTCGTTTCTCCTGAAGCACAAAATATTGACCTTGTACCAAAAGACGAATTGTCTGCAAGAGTAGATGAAAATTACGGAGGCGGGTACTAATGCCAAGTAAAATGAATGCTGCAATGTCTGCAGCAAGACAAGAAAAAATTACAAAGGGACTTGATGATGTTCAGGTTCTTATGAACAATTGGAAATTCAACAACTCAGGTGGAGATATTCTTACACATCGTTATAAGAAGCCTAAGGTTGAATATTGGCAAGTAAAGATTATTTACAACAATGAAGTTGAAATTCGTACAGGAATATTTAAGAAAGAGAAGCTCAATATTCCTTTCGAGTTTTCTGCTCCTTTTATCAATTCAACTCAGGAAGAAGCAGTTGGTTATGCAAAGTTCTTCTTGGAAGATTTGATTAAAAATGGAGACTTGCCTGAAGAGGTTGTAGTTAATGGTAAGGTGAATGATGAACTTATCAAAATTGCAACAGTAAAAGTTGAGCTTGCTTATATGGAAAGAGATGTATCAGATAAATAAAAGATTTTTTATCGGCATTGGAATTGTTGAAGCTATCTGCCTTATATTTTGGATTTTCGGGGCAATCGGATTTCCTGTATGGGCAGCAGCTGCAATAACATTGATTTTCAATTCAGCCTACTTTACATTATTCTTTGTAGGCTTGAAAATGATTAACGATGAAGATGCTGCATTACAGAAACAAATTGATGCCCACGACCCAAACCTTGTTTTCAAAATTTCAAAAGATGACGCAAAAAAGTTTGTGAAAGAAGGCGCAATAATGGTTGATGGCAAAGAACTCATAAATAAGGATTTTGCATTATGGAAAGAAAACAAGAAACATCAGGAAAAACAGTAATCACAATTCCTAAAGGAAAAGTATTAAAGGACTTCAACTTTTTCTGTAAGAGACACGGTAATCTTGGAAGTTGTGCAAACAACCCAGCGGTGCTTGTTTCAAGAATAAATTATGTTGACCCGACTGGAGCAAAGCAAGAAAAGCAAGAGGCATTTTGTATGGCTTGTCTTGCTGAGTATTTGGAAAGTTTGCAAAAGCAAGGCTTCTTGTCTCAGGTTGCGATAGTTCCTATTGTTGCAAATGCAGAGGAAGAGAAGAAAGATGCTTAAATGGGTTATTGCATTTATTGTATTCGTTGTATATTCAATCGTAATGTTTTGGTTCGGCGCAGGATATGGACGACAGGACGCAGCTGATTATTATACATCAAAATACGGTTCAGATGCTCAAAGAGAATGGATAAGAAACAGAAGGATTCTTGAACAAACTATAGAGGATAATGCAAGAAAACACATTGAAGTTATGAAAGCTCTTGATACTCATCGCGCCACTTCGGATGATGCTTGTTCAACCACTGCACCATCGGCTTAATATCGTCGCCGAAAACAAAATTAACATTTGGGTTTTGGTCCATCTTACATTGGTCTGATGGACGAAGCCAACCTTTCACTTCATAATAATTTCCGTTTACAATAAAGTCTGGGTAAAACTTTCTGAGTTTACCGTTTTCATCTGTGTAAGGAAAATTGTCTGTATGATTTCTTACAACTACTGCGGCATTACATTCTTTTTGATATAAGTAAAAAGCATATTCCCAATAAGAGTCAAAACGTTCTCCATCAGCAAAACCTTTTGTACCTTGTTGTCCGTGAGGCCTCATTGCTGCATTTACAACACAATCAAGGTTTGTAAGATGGTCGATGTTATCAATATAATCTTCCATTTCATCAACATAAAACGGATGAAGCTTATGAGTCTTTTGAATTGTATGTATGTTATTTTCAAAATGTGGAAGAATTGTTTTCATATTCAATTAGCAAAAAATAAGGCGTTGCTTAACGCAACGCCTGTTATATCAACTTTTTAAGTTTACGCTTTCAATGAAGGAATTACATCGAACACGAAGAAGTTCATCTTAATGTCGTTGTTAATTCTATCAAGTGTTAAGCGGTCCTGACTTCTAATGCCGTTCTTTTCAGCAAAGTCATCAGCGCGCTGCATCCACTTACCAGCAAGTTCAGCAATAATACGGAACTGCAATTTTTGGTCGATAATAACTCTCTTACCTTTTACTGCTCCACCGTGATTTGCAATATCAACAGCTGCAATCAAGTTTGCGAATGCAACCTTCTTTGCGTATTCAACGATTTCCATTGAAGACTCTGTTTCAACATCAGTAAGAAGGTTTGGAAGGATTTCAGAAAGACGAGCAAGGAACTCTTCCTGTGTCAAAGACAATTCATAAGAAAGTGTTCTTGACAATACTGCGTCATTCAAATCAGATTTTCTCAAGTTTGAAATCATTATGAGTCTTGAAGTGAAACGCCATTTTGGAGGAATTTCAACATCATCTTCATAATCATTGTCAAGCTGATTGAGCTGCTCTGCAAGCTCCTGATCTTCCTCTGACAATTCTCCGTCCCAGTTATCATCGTCATCATTTACTGTAGATTCGTTCATTAAGCCGAGACCAAAATAATCACCTGTATCAAGTACGCTTCTTGACTCTCTTACAGGTTTCTTTGTTTCAACAATCTTAAACTTTTTGAGTTCTTCAGGTTCGATAGCTTCATTCAAAACTTCTTCACCTTCAATTGACATTACCAAACGTCCTTCACGGAGCTTGTCTGTGTCGATTGAGAACTCAACGCCTTCACGCATTTCAGCTTTAGCTTCGTTAGCCAAAATCTTTGATGCAAGTGCACGAATTGATGCAGGTGTTGTAATGTACTTAGGGTTCTTTTCTGTGTTATCCAAGTCCAACATACCTTTCAAGAGGTTCTGAATTGCTTGGTCTTTTGCAAGAACGAATGAGTCACAGTCATCGAGAACGATAACTTTGTTCTGTCTGTTCTTGTAGAAGAAAGATACCATATTTGATGCAGCCTTACCAATATCACCTGAGTTCCATTCAATTGAATAACCCTTCTTTGAGAGGGCGCCTTTTGGGAACTCAACCTGCATAGCTTTCTTTACAGAATATGTCTTACCAACTCCAGGGTCACCGTAGATGAAAGCGTGGTGCTTAATACCCTTTCCTTGGAAAATTGTCTTTGCGATTGAATAGATTGTTGAGAACTTATCTTCAGCAGAATCTTTTGCTGACATAACTTCATCAATACCATCACCACCAGAAGTAACGAGTTCCTTTGCGAGGTCATTTGTTAAATCATCTGCAGAAAATGGTTTTGCAGGTTCAACAGAAGCCTGTGAAGCAACAGCTGGGTTTTTTGCCAAATAAGCATTCAACTGTTTCTCTGCTTCGTCGCGGTGTGATTTATAATATTTTGCAGTTGGTACATCTGCAGGTAAAGAATCGATAAAACCGTCTACATCAATTTTACCGCCGTTCTTTGCAACATAATCTTTGATAGCGTTCTTGATTGAGAAACCTTCCTCCATCTTTTCGCTACCATTTGTCATATAGGCTGTCCAGAAAGCTTCGCGCATCTCTGCAGCGTTTGCTGTATATTCTGGGTCATCCTTAGAATCATATTGCAATTCAGCAGGAAGTGACTGTGGGTTTTCGAGGATTGACTCTACCTCACCAACCATATCTCTTGAGTCCAAGAGTGTGTTAGTTACTTCTTCCATCTTATTCTCCATTAAAAAATTAAATTGAGGCAGGCCGAAGCCTGCCGTATTTTTAGCCTAAAATGCCTTCACGAAGAATACGATTGAAGTCCCAACGGTCCTCGTTCTCAGCAATTCTGTCAGAAATCATTTTTTCTGTAACTGATTCCTTGTATGTACCTTTTACAGTAGGCCAAGTGTTTGCAGCTTCAGGTGATTTCTTTGTTGTTGGTTTTACCAACTCTTCAGAATTGTTCTTGTCAATGTTATGGAATTCCTGAGGATTTGTCATTGAGTTGATTTCCTGTACCATAGCATCCTGACCGTTTGAAGGAGCAGCGCCTTCTTTGATTGCCTTAAGCAATGCTTCGCGTTTTGCAAGACGAGCTTTTGTTGACTCGAGACCTTCCATTACCGGAGCAGCACCTGCCTGTGCGTTAGGATCTGGTGTAGCGCCATCAACAGCAGGAACACCTGCGTTAGGGTCAGCACCTACATCAACTGGAGGCTGAATACCACACTGTGTAGCGAGGTCATTTACAGTTGTCTGAAGTGAAGCAACTGTATCAACGATGTTCTGAGGAACAGCACCCTGAGCAGCAGGATCAGCAATTGCAGCATCAGCAGCGTTTACTGCGTCCATAGCGCCCTGTGTTGCGTCAGCAGCACCCATCATATCATTTTCGTTCAACTTTGTTTTTGCAACAAAGATGTTCTTGCGAGCTTCAAGAATCTTTGAACGGATTTCGTTCTTTGTGTTCTCATCAAGCTTTTTAGCTTCTGTTGGAGTTTCTTTGTTTTCTTCAACTTTGTTTTCAGGAGCAGCTTCTGCACCCTCTTCAATTTTTGTTGAAGGACCAGCGATGATTGTCTTTTCATCTTTTGTTTCTTTAATAACAGTTGGTTCTGTCATTGTTCCGCAAAGGATTGTTCTTTCAATCATTTTCTTCTGTTTTGTTGAAACACCACGACCCATTCCTTTTGACTCTTTGTAGTCACGGAATTCTTTGAGAGTCTTTTCAAACTCTGCTTTCTGAGCTTCATTCATCTCAGTCTTTTCTTCTGCAGGTTTTTCCTCAGTCTTGTTTTCACAATCTTCGTTAAACTTGCCCTCTTTGTAAAGCTGACGGATTTTGTCAATCTCTTTAGCATTTACAACTGGAGAGAGGCCTCTTGCCTTCTTCTCTTCTGAATACTGTTTTACTGCTTCAGTAAATTTCATTGTAAAATCTCCTCGTGTTGTGTGTTTAGTTCAAATAGCATATATTGCACACTTTACACATTATTTTTCAATAATGGGCTTCGCCTTCCACGGTTTGCGAATTCCAATATTAAAATAATTAGTTGTCAACATTTAAAAAGAACTTTTACCCAAACACTTTGACACAATATGAAAAACTGTCAAAATAATTTTTGAACTATAATGGAGGGAATAATAATAAGAATTAAGAAGAAAATTTATATAATTTTTAAACTTTGACCGACTTCGTTTTATATTATTTTTGTAAACAGTTCGATAAGGAGGAACTTATGGCTCATCGTTACGGTTATGCTCGCCGCGAGGCAATCAAGGCTCAGAAAGCCGCTCAGGACGCAAAATTCCTTGAAGATAATGCTGACTTTATCAATCAGATTGTCGTTACAGTAAAGGCGAACACAAATATCGCAGCAGGTAAGTTTGCTGTTGTTATTCGTGAGTCAAAGACAACTTTGAATGAAATGATACAGAGCGATGTAAACGCTTATGTTTCAGATATTATGGAAGGCAAGGAAAAGCCTGAAGATCGACTTTCGTTCTGCGGTATTCAGAATATTTACGACAGCCGCAAGGAAGCTCAGGCACATACTCCTCGTGCTGCAGGATATGAAGACAATCGTTACGGTTGGGAAGGTTGGAAGGAAAGAACAGGCGTTGTTCAGATTACTTCTGACTCAGGAAAGTGGGGAGCAAAAATCTATCCTTCAACTGCAGCAATCAAGAAAGCTGCAATCAAATACGCAAAGTCAAAGAAAGGCTTTGAATACAAGTTTGAAAATCTTCCTCTTTGGTAATAGGAGTTAAATATGAAAGAGTTCAGAATGAGGTACCGCAATCATACTTGTGGTTGGTTCCGTGAATATGGTTGTCTTTACTTTGCTTACGATGCCAAGAAAGCCGATTATATGCAGTATGACAGTCGTGCTTTGGCAGGTCTTAAGAAACTTTTCAAACAGAAAGTTGATGAAATTGAAGGACCAAAAGTAAGAGGTCAGAAGTACCCAACCGAACAGTGGTCTTGTTAATATAATTTGGAAATTACGTTGGCAAATTGTTGCAGCAAGATGTCAACGACAAATAATTTCAAGAGAAGTGACGCTGCTCTGCCTGCAAGCATATAAAGAAGTCCGCGGATTCGTAGCTACCGCGTCAGTCCTAGCGAGGTTCGAAAACTATTTCCTGTAAAGTTTGAGTTCTGCTTCGTGACTCGCGTACAGTGTCTGTTGACATTTGTCGAAAACGAAATGAGAGGACAAAACAAAATCAAAAAACGGCAGATGTAAGTCCGTTGGTATGCTGCGCAGATGTTTAATAGCGGCTGGGCTAAGGTTTTAATTGCACATACCTTTCGTGATGAGTAATTCGTAAGGCTCGTTTGGGTTCAAATCCCAACTCACGAAATACTTCAAAGGGAGATGATGATTGTGATAAGTTGTTATAGCATTTTATCAGTCTATGCAATCCTGTATCTTATTATAATGTCATTAAGAGTCATAGAACTTATTGTTCTGACAGGACATCACAATCTAACCTTTAGACTTTCAAAAGGGAGAAGCTTGTTGGAGACTCAAACTTGTCATTCAGGCTTTACGTAGTTCCGCTCGGTGTTTATAGTGTTTATATATTATTTTATGAGTGGAACGAGGAATGAGGCAATTTGTAAGACCAACTTCCGTTCTGAAAAACCTAGGATAATAACAATCCGATGATGGTTTTCCGGATAAGTTCAAAAAACTTGATTATTTTTATTTTATTTGATTACTTTGCGGCAGCTCAAATAGTTGATGGGCTGCCGCTTTTGTCTTTGCAACTAAATAAAATAAGGAATGAAATATGGACAAGACACAACTTTTTGAAAATATATTGAAAGAAGATAAAGTCACAGATTACGATATGGACGACTTCAAGCAGGAGCAAGAAGACGAAGAGTATGCAGAATACGAAAGACTCGAAAGACTTGAACACGAGCATATTCAAGAACTTATCAGACTCTGCCAAGAAGACCCACGTAATTGTATCGTAACTGATGTTAAGTCAAGATACACTGACAAATATTATACAGAGTCAGCAAAAGTTGTAGCATTTAATACAATTGACGACATTTACGATTATGTTAAAAAGAACTTCCCTGGGCAGACAGGTGTTAAAATTGATTTTGACCCTTATCCTTTCAAAGGCTGCAAGGAAGTACGCATACTCAATGACTTTGACGACTAATGTGTTAATATAAAAATAAAGAGGAATTACATATATGGCAGATTTGGAACTTGCAAGAAAAGAGCTCGCAAAAGTTGGCGGTATTCTCGCTAAAGATATGTCAAATCCAAGAGTTAAAAGTGTTTTGATGAAGCTTAAGGGTATTGACACTGAGCTTAAAAATATTATCAACGGCGTTGAAGAAGAGTTTTCTTTTGACTCTTTGAATGAAGGACAGCAACCACAGCGTCCTGCTGCTAAGCCACAGAAAAAAGTACAGGAGTCTGCATCAAACGATTTCGGTGTTGACCTTGGTGGTTTTGATAACTTTGTAAATCAGGAAGACCCAGACGGCTTTGACTGGAAACAGACAATGCGTGAAGCAAACGGTCAGAATCACGAACAGGACCTTGGAAACTGGAATCCAAACTCAGGTGCTTACGCTGAAACCCTCGGACGTATGATTGATAATACCTAGTCTTAATTGATGCTAGGTTAATATCAATTGTATAGAGGTTAGAAGGTGACTGAGCTTAAGGTCTTAATTAAGAACGAATATGATAAAGCAGTAAAGTATAGAAGCAGCAAAGAGTCGTTTGCTATGCTTTACTCAGGTCAGATTTATACTGACGAATATCTTATCAACAATTTCCCAATCAAATATAAAGTTGAAGAAAGACTTGCTCAGTTAAAAAGTTTGCTTTTCTTTCTCGCTTCAACAAACAACATTCACGATGTAAAAGAAAATAAAGGTATCTTCTTTACTAAAGATACTTTTGCAAAGGCAGGCATCCCGATTGGTAATCCTCAGACAATGCACAATTGGGTTGAAGGCCTTAAAAGATGTGGTCTTGTTTATGTAATCAATAATCATTATCAGTTCGGCCACGGAGATGAAAACTTTTCAAAATTATACGGACTTAATCAGTGTGGTATTGTTCGCTCTTGGCCAAAAGAGTATCATCAGTATCTTGAAACACATTCAGTTGAAGAAAAGCCAAACACAGTTGTTGATATTTCAAAAGACATTAAAGTTGAAGTTTT
>Ga0310696_10003887_pt1 | contig 18478 bp, 13 predicted proteins | sample AusTroGonzalo_MG_4_FD_203885 | JGI IMG/M metagenome (GOLD analysis project Ga0310696, IMG submission 203885) | Bovine rumen microbial communities from tropical cattle in Woodstock, Queensland, Australia - Gonzalo_02 (v2) (version 2) | ecosystem: Host-associated > Mammals > Digestive system >...
TTTGTCTTCAATAACAAATGCATATCGTGGTACATAACCAAGATTTGATTTAAAATTATCATATATGCGTTGTCTGAGTTCATCTTTAGCTTCTCTATACGTTAAATCACTATATATATCCCTAAAGAAATGTGAAACATTGAGCGTAAAGGGTACAATCCCAGAATATGAAGAATTTGACACAAAACAGTTTAAGAATAAAGCAAGTCTTTGTGTAGGTGATACATTTCTCCACAAAGGTAGGTTAATTGTTTTTGGATTGATAATGTTATGGATATTGTTGCAATTTGATAAATCGGTCTTGCTTACTAAAGAATCAAACAATCTACACCAATGCTCAAACCTACGTAGGAACTGTATAAAGCAACGTGAATGACGTTTTGTTTTTCGTTTTTTTTGCTTACGTTTGTTTTTATACTTCTTGTTGATCTGTTCGGTTCGTTTTTGTTTATAAGCAAGTTTGTCTTCTTCGCTCTTCATTTTCGGATATCCTTTAAATTCTAATCTCTTGGACTAGAACTTCCGAAAATCAGAAAACCGTTTTAGAATAATCGGTAATCTTAAAAAAAATTGAGAATCAGAACTTGTTTACTCGATTCGAAAAGTTGTGCCTATACACGCGCGTGAAGCCTCTAAATAGCTTAAATTAATATAAAAAAGTATTGAAATTGATGAATTGTAGGGTTAGAATCAAAAAAGACTCAAAAAGAAATTTGAAATATTATTTTTGCAATTTGGCCTACTATGAGCCTACTTTTGAAAAAGAAAAAAGGGCCTGAAATCTCAGAACCCTTGATTTTATTGGTGCCGACAGAGAGACTTGAACTCCCGACCCACTGATTACAAATCAGTTGCTCTACCAACTGAGCTATGTCGGCTCAAACAATGAAACCTATATAAAAGACTTTTTTTTTAAAGTCAATAAAATATTTTTCAAAATTTAAAACTATTTACATTTTCTCAAAATTAATACGCGGATCCACAATGCTGTACGTAATATCGCTCAACAGTTTTAAGACCAACCCCAAAAGCGCAAAAATATAAAGCGTTCCGAAAATCACCGGATAATCACGCGTCATAATCGCCTCATAACCCAAAAGCCCCAAACCGTTTAGCGAAAACACCACCTCAATCAAAACCGAGCCGGTGAAAAGCATTTTAATTAAAAGTGACGGAAAGCCGGCAATAATAATCAGCATTGCGTTTCTGAAAACGTGCTTATACAATATATCTTTTTCGCTTAAACCTTTTGCACGTGCGGTCAACACATATTGCTTGCCGATTTCATCCAAAAACGAGTTTTTAGTCAGCATCGTCAACGTTGCAAATCCGCCGATAACGATTGAAAACACCGGTAACGCAATGTGCCAGAAATAATCTTTGATTTTACCTATTAAACTTAACGCCTCAAAATTATCAGATGTCAAACCCCTCAACGGAAAAATTTGAAAATACGTGCCACCCGCCAAAAATACAATCAAAAATACCGCAAGCAAAAACACGGGAATCGCTGACCCGACGATAATGGCAACGGTTGTGGTCACATCAAATTTACTGCCGTCATAAAGCGCTTTTTTAATCCCGAGCGGAATCGAAATTAAATAAATAATCAGTGTTGACCAAAGCCCGAGTGAAATCGAAACAGGCATACGCTCCAAAATAAGCTCTAAAACATCTTTATCCTGATAATAGCTCTTGCCGAAATCAAACCTGGCATAATCTTTTACCATTTTCAAAAAGCGCACATGAAGCGGTTTATCAAACCCGAACTGCTTGTTGAGCTCTTCTTTTAAGTCTGAGGGCACACCTTGCGACCCCTGATATTGCGAACTTTGTGAAGCACCCAATGTCTCTGCGCCGGATGTAAATTGCGCTTTACTGTCGGTATTCATCCCCTGATATTTGGCCAAGATATATTCAACCGGTCCGCCGGGAGCAAGCTGAATAATCGCAAAATTGACCGCCAAAATGCCCAAAAGCGTCAGCGGAATTAAAAAGAGGCGTTTGATAATGTAATTTCGCATTTTATCTATTCTCCTTTATCCACCATGTAAACGGCTGAAAGCCCACTTTTTCTTTGCTTTCGGGTATACCGAATTTATTGGCATACCCAACACGGTTATAAGGCGAATACCATTGAAAAATCAAATAATATTGATTAAGCAATACCCTGTCCAAAGCCTTAATATGCGCTTCATATTCTTCTTTTTCGTCGGCGGCAATAATCTTCGTTATCAAATCATCCGCCACCTCATTTTGAATACCCGCAATATTGTAACTGCCGTTCACATTGGCTGCTTTGCTGCCATACATTTCTTTAAGTTCGTTACCCGGCATGGCGCTTATTCTGTACGAAACAATTGCCGAATCAAAATCAAAATTATCCATACGGTTCTTAAAAATGTTGACTTCCAAATTCCGAAATACGGCTTTCACCCCGATTTTTTTCAAATTATTGATATACGGAAGCAGCACGCGTGTAAAGGTTGTCCCGTTCGCCGAATTGCTTAAAATTTCAAATTCAAACGGTTCACCCGTTTTCATGTTTGTCATCTTGCCGTCAACAATCTCATAGCCTGCTTTCTTAAATAATCGCACGGCTTCTTTTAAGTTTGCGCGCATCTTTGAAGGCGTTGAATTGTCAGGCAACGTAAACGGCTCTTCAAAAACACTTTCATCAAGCTTATCTCTGTACGCTTCCAAAATTTCTTTTTCTCTGCCTTCGGGCAATCCCGTTGCCTCAAACCCCGTGTTTGTAAAATAACTATAAAGCCTTTTATATGCTCGATAAAAAAGTTTTTCGTTTGCAAAGTCAAAATTAAATGCCAAATCAAGTGCGCGCCGCACATTTTTATCTTTGAATTTATCACGCCGTAAATTCAGTGAAAAATGTTGCAAAACAGCAGGATTGTGGTGTTCAAAAGCCTTTTTGATGACTTTGCCCGATTTTACCAAATTGTTGTCATATCCGGTTTGCCAAATCTTGGCGATATATTCTTCGCGCACATCAATATTACCGGCAAAAAGCGCTTGCAAAGTCACCGTTGTGTCTTGGTAATAATCAATGCGAATTTCATCAAAGTTAAAAAAGCCTTTTCGTGAGGGCAAATCTTTTGCCCAATAGTTTTTATCACGCTCCAAAACAATATACTTGCCGGCCTGAAAAGATTTAATTTTATAAGGCCCGTTTCCAAGCGGAATTTGAAGACTTGGTTTTGCAAAATCTCTGTTTTCCCAATCTTTTTTCGAAAAGATTTTAAATTGCGCCAAAATCATCGGCAATTCTTTATTTTGCATCCCTTCTCTAAAATAAAAGCGCACACGTTCATCGCTTATTCTTTCTGTTTTTTCAACATCGGCATAATAAACGCGGTAAATCGGCGCACCCTTTTTTATCAGCGCATCAAAGCTGAATATCACATCATCTGCAGTTATTTTCGAGCCGTCGGCAAATCGTGCGCGTTCGTCCAATATAAAATCGATATAATTTTCACCTTGCTCAAACCCCTTAGCAATCAATGGATAAACCACACTGATATCATCATCGGGCGTCACGCCCAAACTGTCCCAAATCAAACCGGCAACCGTTCCCGAAGCCGAGCCCTTAAAAATAAACGGGTTAAAATTATCAAATCCGCCGTATTCGGGCATCACCAAACGCCCACCTTTCGGTGCGTCGGGATTAACATACGAAAAATGGGTAAAATCGCCCTCATATTTTGCTTTACCGTACAGTGCAATTTTATTTTCAAAAGCAAATGCACGCAGGGCAAAAGCACACAAAAAAACAATAATGGCGTATTTATTTATTTTCTTCATCCGTCCAACCGCCGAAAGGATACGCCAAATCTTCTTCCTCTTCCGCGCTTTCCTCTGCCCCATTTTCGACAGGTTCATCCAAAAACGCCTGCAAACTTTTTTGTTGATGTTCTTCTAAATCTTTTTGCAAAAACGTCTCTTCTTCATTGTCCTGCCCGTGGCTGATCTCAAAACGAGGCTCTTCGTCTTCCTGCGGCGTATTCAAAACCGGTTCTTTTTTCCCGTCATCTTCGGTCATACTTTTTTTCAGAGCCGAAAAGAAAGCATCGTCATCACTCATATTTTCGGGGCTTTCCGTTTCTTCCTCAATAACCCGCTTTTTTTCTTTTTTCTTGAGTGAAAACGGGTTCATTTTTTTAAGCAAAGATTGCGGTTTTTCCTCTTTCGGGGCTTCCATTTTTTCAATTGAGGGTGAAACATCAAATTCTTTTTCTTCCGGTTGATTTTCGGGTTCTTCTCGCTGTGCTTCCTCAACGTTTTCAATACCCAGAGCAATCGGCGCCAACATAGCATAAACCCTGCCCATCACGCCTGTTTGCAAAATCGTAATAAAAATGCGATCTCTATCGTGTTTTTCAAGCATGGTCGAAAGATTTTGATAGCGTGCACAAAATTCCAAAAGTGTACCCTTAAAAATTTTATCACGCGATGCTTTATCTCTCAAATACCCCTCAAAATCCGAATGTGCTTTTGCGTTTTCAATAAATGTTTTGGCAATGCTCCAACGCTCACCGTTTTTAACCCTCGCCCAAAGTTCACCGATTTTAACACTTGAAGCCGCATTCGAGCGCTGGGTGATATCGGCTAAAATTTCATTCATATCTGCCACAAAAACATCAAATTTACCAACCACAAAACCGTCTTTAATTTCGTGTTCGGCATCAAGCATCACACGCACCACCAAGTCCGTATAATCCTGATTTTTCTTCATTTGCGTAAAAAGTTGCTCCAGTTTTTTATCTATCGCTTTTGTTTTGAAATACTGATTCACAAATCCGAAAACCTGCCAAACAATCCAAACCGGAATAAGAACCAATCCGGCATAAAGTGCAAGCGTATAAGCCTCAACCGATGTCATATCAACGGTTGCAAAGCGCTCATGCACAAAAAGACCGGCATAAACAAGCCAAATCAGAGATGAAAAGCACGATAAAAAAAACAAAACTGTGAGCAAAAAACTTCTCCATATTTGCAAAGCGTTACAAAAACTGGGCTTATTTTAGGTTTTTTTTTCTTGTTTTTCAATCGCGTTCACAAAAGAATCAACAATTATAAAAAATTTTGAGTGTATTTTTTTAAAATTGGTGATATGTGTAGCTTAAATTAATTTTCTTTCAAGAGGCTCAAAATGGTTCAAGAAAACGGCACGGTTGTTTTAGATTTTGAAGAAGAAATCTCAAATGTTGAAGAAAAAATCGTGCATTTACAACAGCTTTCAAAAGAAGAAGATGTTGATGTTCAAAAAGAAATCAAACGTCTTCAAACAAAGCTTAACCGACTTTTAAGCGAAGTTTATCAAAATCTCACACCGTGGCAAAAAACACAAATTGCCCGCCATCCTTCAAGACCGCATACCATTGATTTTATCAATGCTCTTATTGAAGATTTCACACCGCTTGCGGGCGATCGTTGTTTTGCCGATGATGAAGCCATTATCGGCGGTATCGGCAAGTTTGAAGGCATTTCCGTTATGGTTATCGGTCAAGAAAAAGGTCATGATTTAGACACGCGCGTCAAGCATAATTTCGGCATGGCAAAACCTGAAGGTTATCGTAAAGCCAAACGCCTGATGGATACGGCATCCCGTCTTAATCTGCCCGTTCTCACTTTTATTGATACGGCAGGCGCATACCCCGGTCTTGATGCCGAAGAGCGCGGTCAGGCCGAAGCCATTGCCTCTTCAATTGAAGAAAGTTTTAAGGTTAAAACCCCGATTATTGCCACCGTCATCGGCGAAGGCGGCTCAGGCGGCGCTATTGCTATTGCAACGGCAAACGTTGTGATGATGCTTTCAAACGCTATTTATTCGGTTATTTCGCCCGAGGGTTGCGCTTCCATTTTGTGGCGCTCCGCAGATAAAGTTGTTGAGGCAACCGAAGCCCTAAAATTAACGGCGCAAGATTTAAAAAAATTCAAAGTCATTGATGAAATCATCGAAGAACCCATCGGCGGCGCCCATCGCCATCCGAAAGCCGTTTTTGATAACTTGCGCGCCCATTTGCGCAAGCATTTGGCTGAGCTTTTGGCTTTAACGCCGGCAGAAATCAAAAAACACCGTATCGATAAATTTTTGGACATGACGCGTCACTTCAAGCCCGCTGAACCCAAAACAAAAAAGAAAAAATAATCTTTTACGATTTGTCGGCACAAGATTGAATCTTGTAAAATTTGGCGTATTCACCGCTTGTTTTCAAAAGCGATTGATGCGTGCCGGTCTCTTCGATTTTACCTTTTTTCAAAACAACGAGCCTGTCCATTTCGTTTAGGGTTGACAAACGGTGTGCAATCGCAATCACCGTTTTGTTTTTCATCAATTCTTTTAATGATTTTTGAATATAGCGCTCACTTTCGCTGTCAAGTGCGGATGTCGCTTCATCCAAAATCAAAATCGGCGCATTTTTCAATATGGCACGTGCAATCGAAACACGCTGTCTTTCACCGCCCGAAAGCATCACCCCGCGTTCACCGACCTTGCTTTTGTAGCCTTGGGGCAAACTCATAATAAAATCATGAATATAAGCTTTTTTAGCGGCGGCAACAACCTCTTCATCTGTTGCGTCCGGATTACCGTAACGAATATTTTCCATCAAAGTTCGGTTAAATAAAGTGCTTTCCTGAGGTATCATTGCAATTTGTGCACGCAAACTTTCTTGCGTCACGGTTGAAATATCCTTACCGTCAATCAAAATTTGCCCGCTTAAAGTGTTATAGTAGCGCACCAAAAGCTTAATGAGTGTTGATTTGCCGCTACCCGAAGCACCCACCAAACCGATTTTTTCATTTGCCGCAATATCCAAATCAAAATTCTTAAAAACATTAACCCCGTTCGGATACTTAAAAAAAACTTTTTTGAATGCAATATCATTCTTTTTAAGTTTCAGGACGGAAGCGTTCGGTTTGTCTTCAATATAACAATCCATATCCAAGAGTGACAAACAATCTTTGATGTTGCCGTAAATTTGCACCACCGAACCGGCCATATAGCTCATATGTTTTATTTCGCCGATAAAAGTCTGCACCAATGAAATCGTCAGCACAACACCCGCCAAATCAAGGCCGAATCGATACCACCACCAAAAAACAAGTGCGTATGAAATAAGCGTCATCGAATCAAAAATACATTGCGAAAGCAAATCGATGCCCACTTTTTTAACCATCACCTTTCTTTCGGCGCGCGCCGCTTTGCAAACAGCTTGAAGATAAAGCTTTTTTTCATAAAAATAATTTGCAAAGCTCTTAACCAAATTAGCGTTTGTTACCCCGTCAACAAAAACACCGTTTGCAATTGCATATTGTTTTGAGCGTTCTTCCCAAAGCGGTGAAAGTTTTTTTCTGAAATATGCCGTAATAATTAAAAAAACAAGGTTTAACAACCCTAAGATAAGCGCTAATTTTTTATCGGCAAGCGCAATAAAAAACAAACTTGTCACAATAGACATCAGCGGGGCAAAACAACCGAACAATATATTGCCGTACATATTTTGAATTTGGTTTAATATGTTCGAAACCTTGCTTGAAATTGTGCCCGACATTTCCTCTTCAAAAAAGCGCATGGCATGCCTGTGCACTTTAGAAAACAAATCTTTGGCCGTGCGTGTGTAAATAAACGGCAAAAAGCGCGACTCCAAATAACGGCGAAAGTTTGATGTAAAACTTGCAAACAAAAGCGCCCCGATAAAAAGGGTAAGATATTTAATTAAAACGATTGCAACTTCAGATTTCGAATATGTGCTTAAAGCGCCAATCATTTGTGCCGCCAAATAGTTTTGCCATCGTCCGCACAAATTCTCAAGTGTCAACATCAAAAATAAGGCAATCGTTACATATTTTGCCTGCTTAACATACTTATATAAAAATTTCCAAACCATTGTACTCTGCCTTATTATCAGCACATCTTAAAAAAGAAAGAAATGCTTGTCAATGAAAATTGCAATTCTTCTTGACAAAAAAATAAAATATGTTATTCTGAAGGTCTGAAACCAATTAATCTATCTATATTATGGCATATATTATTATTTCTCTTGTGCTTGCGATTATTTTCGCGGCTATCGTTTTTAATCCGAAAGGTGTTGCTCCCGGTAACCTCGCCGGACCCCTTGTCGGCGGTATTGTCATGTTCCTCTTTTGGGGAATCATCAATTACTTTGCTCTCCCTGTTCTGGCACTGTGGAACTACGGGCTTTGGTTTGAGTTGCTCGTCACAACTTTCATTGCCACTGTCATTTACGTAGCATACCAAGATGATGGTTACTGGCGTTTTTGGATCCCTGGCGGTGTATTAATCCTTATGGTTGTCATTGCTATCGGTTCTTCTGCTGCATTCCATTCGAGGGCGTATAACGAGCGCCTCGCGGTCGAAGAAGTCACCACTAATGACTTTTCAAGTGATATCAACGAGCGCCTCGCGGTTGAAGAAGTCGCCATCCGTAACTTTTCAAGAGATATCAATGTCATTCCTGTCGAAAAGATGGTGGTGGCTAATTCCAAAATCGCACGAAAAGTTGTCGAAGACAGACTTGAAGAAGACCCTGGCTTGGGTTCTCGCTGCCTTGTCGGCAACATGACCATGCAGCAAATAACAGGTAAGTTCGTTATTGACGGCGGCAAAACGCTTGACTTTAACGAAGATATCGTTTGGGTGGCTCCTCTGGAACACAGAAGTTTCTGGAAGTGGATAAGCAACAAAACCACGCCCGGTTACATGCTTGTTTATGCCAACGACCCGACGCGCACACACCTCATTACGGAGATTAACGGACAAAAGCTGGCATTGCGCTATATTAAGTCCGGTTGTTTCAGTGATGATGTCGAGCGCAGGATTCGCCGCAATGGTTACGCCAAACAAGGCCTGACGGAATTCAATTTCGAAATTGATTCTGACGGCCGCCCTCACTGGGTTCTGTGCAATTTTAAGCCGACCATCGGTTTTGGTGCCCTTGACACGAAAGGTTGCGTTGTTCTTGACGCACAAACCGGTGAAGTAAATAGTTACACCATAACTGACGCACCGAGTTGGATTGACCATATCCAGCCCGCAGAATTCGTCACCCGCCAAATCAAATGGTGGGGCGAATATCGCCACGGATGGTGGAACAGCTGGATTGCTCAGCGCGACGTGCAGGAGCCGACTCCCGGCATGGTGCTTGTGTATTCCGAAGGTCAAACCTATTGGTACACCGGTATTCGGTCTGCAGGCGGTGATTCTGCCACTTCCGGATTTATGCTTATTAACGCCCGCACAAAAGAAGCGCGCTACTATCGCGTTTCGGGCGTCAACGAGCAGGAAGCCGAGCGTATTGCCGAAGAGCAGGGCTTTGCGAAAGCGGCCGAATACGATGCCACTTCGCCCGTGCTCTACAATGTGCACGGTATGCCCACCTATTTCATGACCTTAACCGGTTATTCCGGCAATGTCATGGGGTATGCTTTCGTGGCGGTCACAAATCGTCAGGCTGTCGGCGTCGGCAGTTCCAAAAAAGAGGCTGAAAGCAATTATTTGCAGGCCTTAAAGCGGACATCTTCCGATACCATTGTCGACGGTGCCGTAACGGCCATCGAGAGCAAAACCTACACTGTCAAGAACATCACGTTCGAAAACGGAACCTATTACATCCTCTTTAACGAGGTTAAAGGCAAAGAGTTCTCCGGCTCTACGGAATTCTTCCGTGAGCTCAAGTGGACCCGTTCCGGCAATCACGTGAGTGTCACCTACAGCGAGGGAATTTCAGATCTTATCATCATTGATACGTTTGATAACCTCGACTTTGAGTTCTAAAACTCAAAGTGTAAACATCAAAAAAACCGCTTCCTTAAAAAGAAGCGGTTTTTTTATCTTCCTCTTGAAAATTCTTTTTGCGGCTTAAATTCAAGCGCCGGCATTTTTTCTTTTTTCACATAATTTTTCTTTTTTCCCGAATGACTTTGCCCCTGATAAGAAACTGCCGGCAAATTTTCAAAATCTTTTTCCATTTTTTCGATTTCTTTATGAATGGGCATATCTTCAAGCAAATTTTGAATTTCGGTTTCATAATCTTTGGTTGCAAACAAAAGCTTGGCCAAATCCATCGGTTTTTGCGTTTTCAAAAGTTCTTTAGCGGCAGCCTCGGCAACTTGGCGCACAAATCCGGCTCTAAAAGCACGCTGCGCATTTTCGCGGTTTTCTTTCGAGGTTTTTTGTTTTTCTTCAAAATATTTGCGCTCAAAACGCGAAAATTCGCTGATGGGTGACAACCCGCTTGCAAAGTTTTTAAGGCCTTGTGCCTCTGTTTTTTCATCGCTTAAGGCTCTAATACCGCGGCTTCCGGGCGCACGATATATCAGCCAGTCATAAACAACCTCATCAACAAGCGCGTCTTGCACAATTCTTTCTTCCACATCATCCAAATCTATATGCTTTTCGGTGCCGTCCTGATTGGTATATATCACAACATTTTGCAAAAAGAAATCTTCGGTATATTTGGCTTTTGAGAGGTGGTTTTGCAAAACATGCGTCATCAACACCGCAACAAATCCCATTTTGAGCTCATCATTTGCATAATAGCTGATTTTTCTCGGGTCGCGCATTACCTCGGGCACACTCAAAGCGCGGTTAATTGCAAGCACATGAATTTGTTTTAACAGATTAATCTGTTTTGCGTTCAAAGGCACATTGCTTTTAATATCCATATCCGCGGCTTTTTTGGCGAAAGCACGCACCACTTCTTCGATTTTTTGTTGTTTTTTTGTTTGAATATTTTGTTGTTGCATTGTTTTTTTATCATCTGTTCTTTTTCTTCAAGCTATCAAATTTTTGTGCCAAATGCAACATTTATCTTTCGCACCCGTTAAATTGTTCTTGAAAAATAAAATCTAGGCGTTATAGTGAGCGCATTATCGAATCATTTTTTAAGGTCAATAAATATGTCAAACGAAACAAACATTCATCGCGAGTCGCGCTTAAACAAACTAAACACCCTCAAAGAAAAGGGCTACAACCCCTATCCCTACAAATTCGAGCCGAATGCTTATGCGGCTGATTTGCAGGAAAAATACAAAGATTTGGAAGTTGGTGCCGACACCGAAGATAGGGTTACCGTTGCCGGTCGTGCAATGGCTGTGCGCAACAGCGGTATGTTTATCGACCTCAAAGACATGAGTGGTAAAATTCAGGTTTTCTGCCACAAAAATCACCTGCCCGAAGCTGATTTAGAGCTCTTAAAATGCTTGGATGTCGGTGATTTGGTCGGCATAACCGGGTTTATCCGCCGCACACCGCGCGGTGAGCTTTCGGTTGCAGCCGAAAAGTTTGACATCATTTCAAAATCTCTCCAACCGTTGCCCGAAAAGTTTCACGGTTTAACGGATATGGAAGCTCGCTATCGCCAACGCTATGTTGATTTTATCATCAATGATGATGCCAAAGAAATTTTCAAAAAGCGTTGCCAAATCACCTCTGCCATTCGCCGCTATTTTGAAAATCACGGCTTTTTGGAAGTTGAAACACCGATGTTGCAACCGATTATGGGCGGTGCAAACGCCAAGCCGTTTATCACGCACCACAATTCGCTTGATATGGATTTATATTTGCGTATTGCCCCCGAGCTTTACTTAAAACGTTTGGTTGTTGGTGGTTTTGACCGTGTTTTTGAAATCGGTCGAAATTTCCGAAATGAGGGTATTGATAAATCACACAACCCTGAATTCACGGCTTTGGAAGCCTATCAGGCATATGCCGATTACAACACCATGGCAGACCTAATTCCGGACTTGTTAAAATTTGTGGCTGAAACCGTTCTCGGCACAACCGTTATTAAATTCGGCGAACACGAAATTGACCTTTCAAAACCGTTTAAGCGCCGCTCAATCGTTGAGCTTGTCAACGACTACGCCGGCATTGATTTAATGCAAGCCGAAACTTTACAGCAAGCGCAAGATATGGCAAAATCCATTGGCGTTGACGCTTCCGATTGCACCTCATGGGGCAAAGTCGTTCAAGCCGTTTTTGATGAAAAAGTCGAGCATAATTTGATTGACCCGATTTTGGTGATGGATATGCCGCGTGATGTTTCGCCTTTGGCAAAAACACACCGTTCAAATCCGCGCCTTGTTGAGCATTTTGATGCTTATGTTGCCGGCATGGAAATGGGTTGTGCTTACTCCGAACTTTCAAATCCTTTAGAGCAACGCGAACGTTTTGAGGCACAAGTTAAGGCGCGCGAAGCCGGTGATGATGAGGCTCAAATGCTTGATGATGATTTTGTCACCGCACTTGAAAATGCCTTTCCGCCAACCGGCGGCATGGGTATGGGCATTGACAGACTTGCCATTTTCTTTACCGGTGCCGAAACAATTCGTGATGTCATTGCTTTTCCGACTTTAAGAAAGAGAGATTAATGAAAAAGAAAGATAAGAAAAAAGACAAGATAAACGAGCAAAAATCGTCTTTATTTTTTAAGATTGTTTTATCGCTTGTTTTTATTTGTGCTTTTATGTTTGTTTGGTTTGCGGGCTATGTTTATGCCGACACAAGTTTTCAGCGCCAAAATGAAAAAACGAGCGTCATCATCGCTGTTGAGCCGAAAGAAAAAATTGTGCCGATTGTTGAAGATATAGAGCCGGTTTCGGTTGTTCAAACAATCTCAGAGCAAAAAACGCTTCCGATTGAAGAAACGGAGATTTATGTTGAAGAACCACAATCTGAAGAAACAGACTTATCGCTTAAAGAAACAAAAGAAACGGACACGCCGCTTAAGCAAACCGAAGAAATCACCGTTACCCTAACGGAAGAGTCTCCCAAAATCGTTGATGATGAATTTGAGGTTGAAGATTTTGAAGAATCCGTGCCCGTTCAAGTGTCCGAGCCTTCTTTGGCTTATATTGCCGTTGTCATAGACGATATGGGCATTTCACAAAAACACACAGATGAAATTCTTTCCATCCACGCGCCGTTAACATCATCTTTTTTAACATATGGCAAAAACTTAAAAGAATTTCTTGAAAAGGCATCAAGCGCCGGTCAAGAAATTATCATGCACACGCCGATGGAGCCGAAAGTTAAGGCAGATTTAGCGCCCGACACGCTTAAAATTTCAATGACGGACGAAGAAATTGAAAAAACATTTTCGGATATGCTTTCAAAGTTTGACGGCATTAAAATCAAAGGCATCAACAATCACATGGGCAGTCTCTTTACCGAAAGTGCCTCAAAATTAGATGTTGTAATGAAAATCTTAAAGGAAAAAAATATGTTTTTCTTAGATTCAAAAACAAGCGAATACAGCCAAGGAGAAAAAGTGGCAGCATTGGAAGATGTGCCTTATGTGGCACGAGATGTGTTTTTAGATAACGAAAACGATTATCAAAAAATCAGCACGCAGCTTTCAAAACTTGAAAAAAAGGCAAATGAAAACGGTTTTGCCGTTGGCATTGGTCATCCGAAAAGCCAAACTTTTGCCGCCTTAAAAGATTGGCTTCCAACGCTTGAAAATAAAAACATCAAACTGGTGCATTTAAGTGATTTGATTGATTTAAAAAACAAGAAAAATAAAAAATAGCAAAAAAAGTTCTTGACGAACAAAAAAAATACATTTATATATGCACATACATTTTGACGGTCCCATCGTCTAAAGGTTAGGACATCACCCTTTCACGGTGGTAATATGGGTTCGAATCCCGTTGGGATCACCAATAAAAAAGAGGTTGCCAAAAGCAACCTCTTTTTTATTGGTGATACTGGGGTTTAAAACCGTATTACCACCAGTGGTAATATGGGAGCGAGAACAAAAAATACCCTTAATGGTATTTTTTGCCGAAGCTTCGATGATTTGTTCATCAGCAGACGAGCGTGCAAGCGAAGTCTGATGATGTTACAAATCGAGTGACCGAAGCGTAGTTAGCGATTGCCGAGTGAAATGAAGGCAGAGCTTACGAAGCAAGACGAGAATATAAAGTTTTTTTCATTTACAGACGAGCGCGGCAAATGTTACAAATCAAGTGACCGACGTCTTGTTGGCAAGCGCAAGCTTATCTTAAAACTTAAATTCTGTTTTGCCGCCATATATTTCTTTTTTTATTGATTCTACAAAATTTGATGCTATAATGCTTTTGTCTTTTTAATTTATCGGGAGAAATAAAATGACAAAAGATACCAATGATACATGGAAAATTACCATGAAGGAAGCTTTGGAAAAAGGTTGCCTGATTAACTTTAACTGATGATTTTAAGAGCAGGCTTCGGCCTGCTCTTTTCCTGTTTATAAGGTATTTAAATGAATTTTATTCAACAAGAGTTTTCAAAGTTTTTTGCGCGCCCGACCAAAGTACAAATTGATATTACCAATAAATGCAATTTTGACTGTCGTTACTGTTATAATAAAAACAACGAATTTTTAAAAGAGCCTGAAATGAGCGACGCGCAGTTATTACAGCTTTTGGATAAAATTATTCAAGAGCTTAATCCTGTTGTTGTGTCGTTTTCCGGCGGCGAACCGTTGTTAAGAAAAAAACTTTTGTTGCAAGCGCTTGAAAAGCTGAAAAATAAAGATATTGACGCTTGGCTTACAACCAACGCTTCCTTGTTGAATATTGATGTTATCAACGAACTTAAAAATGCCGGTTTGAACAAAATTTTTACCAACATAGACTCTGATGACCCGTCCACACACGATATGTTGCGCGGAAAGCAAGGGTCTTTTTCCAAATCTATGGAAACAATACGCCAATTGGCAAACACAATGGGGTCGGAAAATGTTGTTACCACATTGGTTGTTACCAACAAAAATTATAAATCGGTTGTGCCTATGGCAAAATTATCAAAGCAACTGGGGGTTAATAAGTGTCATTTATTAGATTTTATTCCGATTTCAGACGAATCCAAGAGTTTAATGTTAAATAAGCAAGAATGGCTTGCGTTGAAAAAAGATATTGAAAACTCCGGCATCAAAAAAGAAATAAATTTGCAGCTGTGCCATGCTTTTTTGTTTATGTCTGATGAAAATAGCAAAATGAATTTTCCGTTTTGTATGGCCGGACGTTTTACCATGGTCATTACGGCTTCAGGGCATATTGTTCCGTGTAATCACTTAAAAAAGAAAGAATTTTATTGCGGAAATGCCTTAAAAGACAATTTGCTTGATGTGTGGCAACATTCCGAAATGCTGAGCAAATTCAGAAATTATGACTGTGCCGATAAAGGATGTGAATCTTGCAAAAAATTTAAGACATGCACCGGCGGATGCAAAGCAATGGCATACTCCATAAAAGGAAATTGCTTTGATAAAGATCCTTACTGTGAGGAGTTTCATGCCTATGAAGTATAGAGAGAACAACAGCGGTTTGCATATTTTAGAAATTGAAATAACCAAAAGATGTAATTTAAATTGCATTCACTGTTATGTGGGCGGCAATCAAAAAGTTGATTTAGAAGAAAACCACATCCGAGATACAATTTATCAGGCAAATGAAATGGGCATAAACCGGCTTGTTTTAACGGGGGGCGAGCCATTGCTCGATAAAAACGTATTTTCTTATGCGGAATATGCAAAAAAAATCGGTATCCCCGAGGTCGCCTTATTAACAAACGGCATTTTACTTGATGACGAAAAAGCCCGCAAATGTAAGGTTTTTTCAGGTGTACAGATGAGCCTTGATGGTGTTCCCGAAAAAACCGGTGTTTTAAGAAAAAATTATTTTAATGAATTAGAGCGCGCAATCGGTTTGTTGCACAAAAATGAAGTCTTGACAACACTTTACGTGACCATCAACAAAAACAACTTATCGGATATCGCTTTAATGGTTGATTATGCAAAAAAGCAAAAATGTGCCTTAGCGTTCAACTGCCTCATTCCGATAAAAAAAGATTTGATTTCTTTGGTTCCAAAGCCTGATGAATTAAAAGAAGTTTTTAAATACATTGTTTCGGAAAATCAAAAAGATCGCTCCATTATTTTATCACATCATTTTCGCTTTTTGGTTGATAAGCAACGTATGCATGAATTTGAAAATATACCGAAAGAAGCGGGAATATGCGGCGGCTGTTTAGCCGGAATTGCCGCAGGTTATGTCACTGCTGAAGGCGATTTTCTGCCTTGTCCTTTTATCCGTGTCAGTTGCGGAAATATTAAAAATCAAAAATTAGAAGATATTTGGAATAATTCTTCTGTCTTAAGCGTTTTGCGAAACCGAACCGCATTTAAGGGAAAGTGCGGAAAATGTAAATTTGTTAATTGCTGCGGTGGTTGTCGTGCCGCCAGCTTATATAAATATGGCGAACTCAACAACAGTGATGATAATTGTTTTTTGGGAGAAAACTTAAATGATAATCCGTAAAGCAGAGGCAAAAGATGCTCGCGCAATAGCTCAAATAAGCGTCGATACATGGAAAGACGCCTATAAAGGGCTGATTGACAATGCTGTTTTAGAAAGTCGAAAAGTCGATGATAAAAGGATATTAAGCTGGGTAGATAACATTAACAATCCGGATTTTATCGTTTTGGTTTGCGAAGATAAAGAAATTTTAGGCTATTTGTGGGGCGGACCCGCTCGTGATGAATACGGGCTCAAAAATGAGATTTATGCTCTGTATGTCAAAACTTCTTCCCAAAGACGCGGTATCGGCTCCGAATTGATAAAAGAATACAAACAAAGAATAAAAAATGAAAGTTTTTATTTATATATGATTAAAAACAACAAAAAAGCCTCATCGTTTTATGAGGCGTCCGGCGGCAGTATTTGCGAAAAGCATAACCGCAAACTTGAAATACCAAACCAAACTATTGAAGAAATATGCTACATTTTTAAGTGAGGAAAATATGAGTAACGAAGTTATCAATCTCGCAGAAAAACTGATTAAATTTAAAACCATATCGCGTCATTATCAAGAAATTAAAGAATGCGCCTCGTTTATCGAAAGATACGCCAAAGATAATCGTTTATACTATGAATTTCATGATAACGGCAATAACCCTATTTTGATTTTAAGCAATGGTGAAAAAAGAAAATTTGATATCATGTCTTTGGGTCATCTTGATGTTGTACCCGGTTCCGATGCAATATTTACACCGACCATTGACAATGAACGCTTAAAAGGTCGCGGCTCTTTTGATATGAAAACCGGCGTTGCCGTCGGTCTCGAACTTTTAAGTTGGGTCAAAAAAGAAAATAAAAACATTAATATGGGGGTTGTTTTAACATCAGACGAAGAAGTCCAAGAAGCAACAAGCATGGATTTTGTGCAAGATTTAGGCATTCAAGCAAAGGTTATTCTTGATATTGATGCCCTGTCAGGCATATCAACGATTGTCGAAAAAAACAAAGATGTTCTTTTTGTTAATTTAGTTTCCGAAGGTCAACGCGCCTCGGGAATGCTTCCGTGGGAAGGAAAGAGTGCAATTGATTGTTTGCTTGCAACAATCAATAATTTAAGAAAACATTTTCCTTATTTTGATGTTGATAAAAAACCATCAAAAGAACCTTTCGGGCGTCACTATTGGGTTAATTCGCTTAATATCGGCACTATAACCGGCGGATACCAAATTAATCGCGTCAGCGATATGGCGGTGGCACAATTGGATTTTAGGTTGGTAGACGGTATGGATGGCGCACAAGTCGCAAAAATATTAAACAGTTGTTTGGTTGGCAAAACGCATTATGAAATGCGTTACGAAACAGGCTTCGTAAACGAAGACCGCAACAATCCGATTATCAAAGAATATCAACAAATAGTAGAAAACGTTATTGATAAAAAAGTCGATTTTTTGCGTGACGGCAGAATGTCTAATTCCGGTATGCTGAAAGATAAAAAAGGCGCTTCGGTTATTTTGCACAGCTACAACGGCGGCGGATATCACGCAGAAGACGAATGGGTAGATATAAAATCCGTCAACCAACTTTATGATATTCAAAAGACGTTTATTGAAAGTTATTCCAACAAAAGATAAGCATTTTTTAATGTGTTGCCACCTCCACCCCGAACGCTTGCCCTTCTGTCACCCCTCTGAATGAAGTTTATCCTCGTCACCCCTCCGAGCGAGAGCATAAAATGCCCCAAATGGCATTTTATGCCGAAGCTTCGAAGGTTTGTTAATTTGCAAGCCGATGACAATCGAGCGCAGCAAATGTTACAAACCGAGTGACCGACGCAGCACCGAAGGTGCTGCTAGACGCGCCGAGGATTAGGGGCCACAAAAACGGCGTCGTACCTTTGGCGCACATCACGCTTCTGCTATTTTGTATCAGGCAACATTCAATGCATCCTTAAAATTAGTACCACAAAAAACGACCATAAAACAAACTGAAATTTTGACGAACTCATTATAAAAACAATGCAATAAAATCAAGCGTTTTTAGATTTTTTTGTCATCTTTCCAAAAAAATGGTTGATTTAAACATGGTTTATGTTATACTTTAGACAAATAGTAAAATTTACTTTCAAGAAAGGGTAAAATTATGAATGAAAAAGATG
>Ga0310696_10003888_pt1 | contig 18474 bp, 17 predicted proteins | sample AusTroGonzalo_MG_4_FD_203885 | JGI IMG/M metagenome (GOLD analysis project Ga0310696, IMG submission 203885) | Bovine rumen microbial communities from tropical cattle in Woodstock, Queensland, Australia - Gonzalo_02 (v2) (version 2) | ecosystem: Host-associated > Mammals > Digestive system >...
AATCTAATCTGTCAAAGTAGTTTTTGATATAGGTATCAAACTCTGCTCTGAATTTCATATCAGCGGCGATTTCTATTGCTTTTTCTACTACTTCCATATCTTCTTTTGTATCTTTGATTTTTTGATTTAAGAAGTCTTGAATATTTGTTATGCCGTGGTTCTCAAATAATTGAACAATTTTATTATATCTTATTTCAAGTTCCGGAATTTCTTTTTGAATATCCTTGAAATATTCACCAAATTCAAGTAAATCTTGTTCAGCTTCTTTTTTCTCAACATCTGTATAAATACCCAATGCTCTTGTAAGATTCTTTGTAATACCAAAATAATCTACAACAAGCCCGTGAGTTTTACCTTTCTTTGTACGATTTACTCTGGCGATTGCTTGAAGCAAATCGTGTTCTCTGAGGTTTTTATCCATATATAAAACCTGCGCAATAGGTGCATCAAAACCTGTAAGAAGTCTGTCGCAAACGCATAGAATACCAATACCTGTTGATTCATCTTCAGGATTAAAGTCTTTTTTGAATGCATCTGTTACAGCTTTACCTGCACCTTCCTTTCTTGCTTTTGTAATATATTCAGGTTCATTATTACCGCAAGAAGAAACAACGGCTCTTACTTTTAATATCCTTAATTTAGCAAGTAAGTCTTCATCTCTTTCGCTTTCGGGTTTTTGTTCCTCTTTTGCCAGATATTGAGGAATAAGTTCTCTTTCAATATAAACTTTGTATCTGACTGCCGCAAGAATTGATGAAACAACAACCATTGCTTTAAATCCGTTAGGCAAAACATCAGAAACATAATGTTCCATCATTTTATTAGCGATTTCTTTTACACGGTCTTCACTTGCCAAATACGCAATCATATCGCCATATCGTTTTTGAATTTCTTGACGTTCTCTTTCTGAATGTTGTTTAAATGTTTCTTCATATTCGCAATCAAATGATTCTTTATCGGTAATCTCGTCAGCCGTACTCATTCCGATATATTTAACATCAACTGTTGCCCTGTCTCTCACTGCATCATTCATTTTGTATGTATCAATGAATTGTCCCGGAGCATCGCAGAATCTTTCTGCTGTTGTAATTTTATGACGTGGAGTTAATAACGGAGTCCCTGTAAAACCGAATCTTGTTGCATTCGGGAATGCCATAAACAAATTATTGTTCATATCGCCGTTTTGTGAACGGTGTGCTTCATCTATCAAAATTAATATTTTTTCGCTTGGGTTAAGTTCACCTAATGGTTCAAACTTTGGTACGATTCCTTTTTTGAATAAAACATCTTGTGTTTCATCATAGTTATCTGCAAATTTGTGAATCATCACGAGATTCAAGTTCGGTGTATCTGTTTTTAAAGTTACTAAATATTGTTTATCACTAACTTGATTTACTTTTTCATCTGTTAAATCAGCCGTTTCCGATAATTGATTTTCCAAATCCAACCTGTCGACAACCATTAAGATTTTAAAATCTTTTAAATCAAACTCGCTTCGCATCTTTTTAACTAAAAAGACCATGGTGAGAGATTTTCCTGAACCTTGTGTATGCCAAATTACACCGCTTCTTTCTTTCCAATCCGAACCTTTTCTTAAACGGTCAATCATTTTACCGACTGCTCTATATTGCTGATAACGGCAAATAACTTTTATTTCTTTGCTGCCTGCATTCATATAAATTGTGAAATTTCTAAGAACATCAATCAAAATCTCATGGTTAAACATACCACCGATTATGACTTCTTGTCTTACAGCACCGGACTTAATATTTTGTGCGATATCTTCTTTTGTTTCAATCATTTCCCTAAGCTCCGGTGTTTTATAAATTTCAGGGAAGATATCTGCCCAATTGTAAAAATAATCATATTCCGCACTAATTGAGCCAAAACGTGCTTCTGTTCCGAATGTTATTACATTGAATAAATTTGTGTAGAATAATTGTTCTTTACCCTCATCATCTGCAAAATAATCGTCATCTTTTCTTTGGTTTGAATAGCGTCTTATTTGTTCATAAGCATCGCTTAACGGTTCTGCTACGTCAAAATCCTTACATTCAACAATTATCCAAGGAAGCCCGTTTACAAAGCAGACTATATCCGGAATAATGCAACTTTTTGCCATACCTACAGTGTTTACTTTGAATTGGTTTATTGCAACAAATGAATTTTTACTTGTCCAATTTCCGTTTTCATCTCTTTTGCCAAAATCAACTAGTTTAATTGTCGGGTTGAGTTCACCAGTTTGCTCGTTTTTATCTACTTGAATACCCTTTCTTAAGTATGTAAAAACTTTCTTGTTAATTTCTGTAAGGTTTTCATTCCCGTGCCCATAGAGGATTCTTTCATAACACCATTCCAACTGTTCTCTGGTTGCCCAAGGGTTAATGTTGCCAACACTTTCAATAAATTCTTCTTTTAAAGCAACCTCGTCAAAAGATGAACGCATTGATGCATGCGGATCTGTTGGAATGCCTGTACCTTGGTCAATAACTTTCCAATGACATTCTTTTAGCTTCTCCAAAAACGGTTTTTCAACATTAACATATTCTGCCATATTATTCCTCAACAATCTCAGCATCCGCTGGTGGTGTAAGTAATCGTTTCATTAATCCTTGTTTAATTTGTTTATATTTGTTTAAATATTGTTCTTCAATGTCTATTTTTTTGTCGATTGTTAATAGAGTATTTGATATTTTTGTTTGTTCAGACTTATCAAATATCAAAATTGGTAATGAATAAAAATCTCCATGACTCAAATCTGGTATAGTTGTTAAACCAGCCTTATCTAAAATCATTTTTTGTATTTCTTCTTGATTTAAATAGTAAATCATATAATCTTTGTCTAATGATTCCTTGTCATAATTGATTTTGAAAAAATTATTATGAAATACTCCTTCAACTCCTGTAACTACAAATCCCGTATTTCCAGTTCTTGTCATTAAAATATCTTCTTTGGAACAAATTACTGATTGCTGTGGATTTTCTATATATTCTGGATTTTTTAATGTATTTAAATATTGTATTGTTATATACAAATATCTATTAACCCCGTTACGTTTATGACGATTAGATATTGCTATTTGTAGACCTTGGTTAACATAACATATATCTTTAAAAGTTTTTACATCCCATTCTTTCGGTATATGACGATCTAACTCTTTAGAATATTTATATAAATCAGGAGCTTGGGTATAAGTCGGGCGGAGTTTGCCGTTTTCACCCAATCCTCTTGTAAACAAATCCTGCATCATCCCGGCTTTAATCTGTTTATATTTCTCAATCGTTTCTTCCGTCTTTTCAATCACCTCATCACAAGTTGAAAGAATATCCGCAATTTTTGTTTGTTCTACTTTATCCTTAGGTATTATGAACTCCATTTTTTGCATGTCTGTTTGGTTAATTGAAGATTGATTTACCGCAGGGCTAGCAATTCTTTCAAAATATTGTTTATTATAGTTTAGTACATAAAATAAAAATTTAGAGTCAATTATTTCATTCGGACGCATTAAAAGTAAATTCATCCCGTGATACAGGACTTTATCATCATCTTTAATTGCAACTTTCCCGATATGCTTTTGACTGTTTATATTACTGACTAATATGTCTCCTTGTTGAATTCTGTAATCCTCGGGAGCTTTTTCAACATGTCCAGCTCTGTTATAATCAATTTTTCCATCAGCAATTGTTTCAATTCTTGTTACAGGAAAGTCCGTATATATATCAACTTGTTCGTTGCTAATACCATTTCTTAAGAAAAGAATTAAATCTCCTAATTTTTCCTTTTTCCACTTTGTCTTACACTGTAACATAACCCAATTCCTCTAAATATTTGTTCAGGTCTGCAGTTACTTTATCTCTATCAGATAAAATATCTTTCAGAGTTACTGTGTATTTTTCATAAATATGCTCAATATCAAGCTGCAAGTTTCTTGCAAATTCTTCAATATAAGCATCTACTATTGAGTGAAGAGTTCTATTCCAACGAGCAACAATAAGTTCTTCTGCTTCTTCATCGGTTATTTTTTCTCTTGCTTCTTCAACAAGTTTATCTTTTCTTTGAGTAATTGCTTTGATTGTCTTTCTGCATTCTTTCAACTCTTCTTCTAAATCAGTATGGGTTTTGATTTTAGCTTCTTGTTCTTCAATATATTCAGAATATTCTTGAATTTGATTATTTAAAACAATTTTATTCTGTTCTAATGCAGCAATTTGGACTTTAATTTCTCCAATATCGTGTGGACCATGTGCTTTTGCCAAATCTTTTTCGTATGCTTTTATTCTCTTTTCGATATTTTTATATTCTTTTTCTAAGGAGCGCTTTTCACCATTATTTTTCTTTATATCATCTTTAATAAGTTTAATAACTGATTTTGGAATTACCTCTGCACACGATAAATCAAATTCCTCAGGATCCCAACCTTCTTCTTTTTCCATTTCATTAACAGAATCAAACTGCGCTTGGATTTCATCTCTGCGTGATTCAGCATCTCTCAATTCTTTCAATACTTCAGGGAATTGGCTTTCTAAAATTTCATCTTCCGGAATAAGTTCAGCATTCCAACCGCTTGAAACCACTGACATAAAGTCATATTTCAAATCGGTAAAGAATTGTGCTATTGCACCACGACCTTGGTATAAATTGATTACAGGATACTCATCATCATACATATCGTTAATATAAGTGCTTCTGATACATTCAACAAAACCCTGAATACTGTTTTGGTTCGGTAAATCTTTGATTGTTTCCAAACATTTTTCCCAAACACCATCAAGTCTTTCATGGTAGGATTTTTTAATTTGGTTATAACCTGCACAATTTATAATCAAATCCTTAATCGCTTCTTTATTCGGAACTTTATCAGAGAATTTGTAATAACCGTCTCTTGAAGGCACAAACATATTATTTTTGAGGTCATAGTATGAATTAAACCTATCATCAAGGGCGTCAACTTCACATTTAGGCATACCGCCGTTTAAGTGTGCTTCAACATTCTGGTTATCGGGTTCCGGAGCATTATCAACCCAACGTCTTATGTTGCAATTATATTCTTCTTTTTCAAGCTCTTCTTTTGTTACAAGTCTTGAATATTTTTTATCTGTTGTATCTTTTTGCTCATATACATAAAAAATTTTATCAATATCTTCAGGTCTTAAAATATTTTGATTTTTACCTTCTTTATATTCTCTATCAGCATTTATGAATAGAACCCCTTTTCTATCTGCAGCACCTTTTTTATTGATTACAAGAATAGATGCAGGAATACCTGTTCCGTAGAATAAACTAGGCGGTAAGCCGATAACGGCTTCCAATATACAATGAGTGTTCGTATTTTCTGCAATGGTTGATTCTCCTTGAATACCGGTAATTAACCATTTGCGCATTTTCTGTTCTTCTCCGCCACGGAACAAAACACCGTGTGGCATAATTACAGCCATTCTGCCATCAGACTTTAATGTCGAAATCATATGTTGAACAAACATAAAATCAGCCTGTTTTTTCTTACTCATCCAAAACTTAAATCTATCTTGGAACTTCATATCTTTTGTTGTGTAATTTTGTGAAAACGGAGGATTTGCAACTACAATATCGTATTTAATAAGCTCGCCGTTTTCTATCAAAGTCGGATTCAACAAAGTATCGCAGTGATGAATATTAGCGTTTTTGATTCCATGGAAAATCATATTCATTTTGCACATTTTGTATGTGCCTTCTTTGCTTTCCTGACCGAATAGATACAAGTCTTTCGCTGAACCATAAACCATTTCAACATAGTTTTTCATGTTGATTAGTAAACCACCCGAACCAACTGTCGGATCGCATATTTTAGCATCTCTTGCAGGCTTTAAAATTCTTCCCATAAGTTCAACTACTTGGTGCGGGGTGTAAAATTCACCACCTTTTTTGCCAGCACTTTCTGCAAAATACTTAATCAAAAATTCATAAGCAGCACCCATTAAATCAGGAAATTCAAAGTTTTCATCAACAAGCGGATAATTATTAAAATCATTTATCATTTCTGATAAAACTTCGTCCGATAATTTTCTTTCTCCGTTTGTATTTGTTTCGTTGAAGTTTGTGCTATTACCTTCTTTACCTGTCAAAACACCCTGCAAAATTGCACCGTTTGATTTTTCTAATTCTTTTAATGCGATATTAATTGAGTTTCCAACATCTTCATTTTCGTATAAAAGTCCACGGAAAGATAAGTTCTTTTCAGCACAAGCTTTGTCGTGTTCTGCCCCTGCTTTTTCTTGACTTGTGCTATTTGGATTCGCAAGAATTTCTTCTGCATTGCGGATTGTTTGACGTTGTTCATCTTCAAAGTTTTTAGGAAGTGTATCCATTTTCCAACGTGCAAGAGGTGGTACAAAAAATTCGTATTTATTTTTGTATGAATCAAGTTCTATTTCTTCTGCTATTTCTTCATCAGTAATATTGGGATATTTATGTTTCAATTCCTTTTTAAAATGTTCCTGCGCAACAGTAAACTGGTCGTTTACACGTTTAAGGAATATCATAGCGATTAAATAATCTTTATATTCAGAAGCATCCATGCTTCCTCTTAAAGCATCACACTGACTTTTAAGAAAAGTCTCCAACTTTGAAAGCGATAATTTCTTCATACAACCCTCTTTTTAACACTAATACTATCACAAAAATGAGTATCTTGCTTGTGTTGTAATGATTCAACATAATTACATTAAAACATGTCGGTATGTCAAAAACGGACAGAGTTAATAATTCTAATTTTGTTTAAATGATATTTAAAAGGTGTTTAATCGGTGTTCAAATCGTGTTCAAAAATTATTGTATTGGAATGATACTTTTTAGACATATATAGTTGATGTTTTGCACTGAAAGAGTGATGAATGGTGTAGCTTGAAAGGAGCATACTATGATTGAGATTGGCAAAAAGTACAGATTAAAAAAGCTCAAAGGTTTGTTTGAAAAAGATAGCGAAGAATTTACGGTTCTTTGTTTTGGCGAAAACAATATTGTCGGCTGCGTCGCACCGAATGGTGAAAAATATGTGTTTGATAAAGATTTTTTAATTGATCCTGATAAGCCAGATGAGATATACGCAGATATTACAATAACGAAAGGTTAAACTATGATTGAAAAAGATTACAAGCTATACGGAACAAAGATTTTAAATCTTAAAACACAAGAGATTGGTTTGCTAATTTGCTTATGGGAAAACAAGTTTGCCGATAAAACAGTTGATTTCGCTACTTGTGTAGATAAAAACGGTAAACGATACAACATTGAACTTGATAATATCAGAGGGTTTGAAGATGATTTTGAAAAATAAATTAACGAATGAATCACTAGATATTCCGTATTCTAAATTTAGAATAAAGTTTGCAAAAGAAATTCAGGATGCATTTGAAAGTTATCGCAAGACACAACTAAATAAATATTCTTGGCACTTCAAAGATGACAATTCTTTGGAATTTAATTTTTATTTTGAACTTCAATGGAATTTTAATCATTTTGGAAATTCTAATTGGTATATAGAAAGATTATAATGTTTGAACAATATATAAATATACTTATTTCCCTAATATTTATGATAGAATTTTGTAAAAGGATTCTATTAAAATGACAGAAAAGAAGTATCAAGTATTTATAAGCTCGACATATGAAGATTTACAGGAAGAGAGGAAATCTGCTGTTGAGGCTATTTTAATAACTAAAAATATACCTGTTGGCATGGAATCTTTCGCAGCCTCAAGCCAAGAACAATTTGAATATATAAAAAATTGTATAAGAGATTGTGATTATTATATTTTAATTATTGGCGGACGTTATGGTACACTCCATCCGGAATTAAACCTTAGCTATACCGAATTAGAATTTGACTACGCAAAAAGTTTAAATAAACCTATACATATATTTATGTATGCGGATGTAAACAAATGCCGAAAAAAAGATAAAAATTTGGATAATATTAGCAGATTTCGAGATAAAGTTCAAAAAGAAAATGTTTGTCAACCATTTAAAAGTAAAGCTGAACTTAAAGGTCTTATTTTAACAGCTTTAACCCAAGAAATAATTAACAACCCACAGGTTGGTTGGATGAAATGTAACGAAATCAGTTCTACATATAAAACACAAAAAGATTGTATATCAGATTTAATTCAAACTGGTAATGTATTATATCCTCAGGCTTTTAATTTTTTTATAAGATGGCAGCAAATGGGAATATACGCCGGTAGCTTTCCTGAAGAAAATGCTTTTAGAATATGGCAACAGCAAATTAAAGAATTTATTAGCTGTAATAATTTAGATGTACAATATTTGTATCAATTTAATGGCTCTATGCCATTTCATACAGTAATACAAGAGCAGTTAATACTATTAAATGGACTACTTGCTTCTTTTGAATATAAAGAAGTGTTGCAAAACAAAAGTTAAAACAACTTGTAAACTTATTTTGAACGGTTATAAAACGTTGGTTGAATTAATTTGACGCTTTATCCATTTCATAATTATTGAAACAAGATATTCTTGTTCGGTTTGGGTTAGTTCTCTGTGTTGGGGGAATTTGTGCCATTTTTCTATACATCCTCGGCAGCATGTGGCGGTTGCGTGCTGAGCGATAAATACAGGGTGTCCTCGCATTGGAGTTTGTTTGCCATCGTTTGCAGGCTCTGCCGGAGCAACTCTATCTCTGATAAAATCATAGGCATGAGAATGGATTGTATCAAGTCCTTTTTCTTTAATGTATTCAAGCTCTTTTGCCCGAAGTTTAAATCTGCTCCTGAATTTTGATTTTGCTAATCTGTCTAAAATATCCATAATTACTTTTACAAAATTATAGTATCTTTTATATGATATAATAAACCAAGGCAAAGGAGATAAACATGCAAGAGAATATTAAATTATCACAATCATTATTAAATTTGATTGAAGCTGTTGGAGCTCCTGATTATTTGCCTGTAATGGACACGATTAATGCATACATGTTAAAGCAAGAAGAATATTTAAAAAATTATCAAAAAGACGATGTAAGAATTATGTTTTTTGCCAAAACGATAAACACCTTATACTCATATCAATTAGAAAGAGTATTAATTAATGGAATATTAAATACTCAAAATAGTAGTGTAATAGAATTAATTAAAGCTGCTAATTTGGGTATAATTTTAAAAATGGGGGAGAATTTTCAAATACAGCACAGTATATATAATGCTAGTTTATGTTATATTAGATTATTTTGTTCGCTTGAAAGCACTTTAAGAGAAATATACTCAGAATTTGGCTATATTCCTAAAAAAAAGAATAGTTTTATACAATTTTCCGAAATATCTTCTACTATAATCAATGATTTCAAACTTGATAAAAAGTATATAAAATTATTGGAACTCCTAGCTACTATACGAAATTTAATGCACGAATTTGGAGTAAGTAATAAAAATAAAGAAATAAAATATAATGGAAAAACTTACAAATTTGAAAAAGGAAAATTCCCAAAAGCTGAGATGGTTAAATTAGTTTCTTTGTTAGAATTTTATCGTATTGATGTTTTAACATTAATGGATCAAATGTTTCAAACTGAAAAATTTAAAAATAAACAATATATTAAAGATTATTTAAGTCCTAATAAACAACATTATAAAAATTGGATCAATGGGAAATAAAATTTTTCAAAAGTTGATAAAAATACATCATAATAAAATCCTGATGTTGTTTTATGTAACATACGTACAAAACAAGACAATATATTATCTATTTATTGACATTTTTGTTAAAATAGGCTAATATATTATCTATGAATAATCAATTTTTAAATCAAAAAACTCCTAATGAAATTGCGAACAGTTTAGCTGATAAAATTAAAGAACATCGGAAAAAGCTAAAAATCTCGCAAGAGGTTTTGGCGCAAAAGTCGGGGGTTAGTTTAGGCAGCATTAAAAGATTTGAAACAAAATACGAAATTTCGCTTCAATCTTTTATAAAAATTGCAATAGCTCTCGATTTAGATAATGATATAGAAAATCTATTTACTACAAAAACTTACACATCTATTGACGAGGTAATCAATGGATAATTATAAATATCTTAAAGTCTTTTATAACGATAAATTAGTCGGAACTTTAGCTAAGACTCCGGACAGGCTTGTCGCATTTGAATATGACAGTGATTGGATTTCGACAGGTTTTAGTATTTCTCCATTTTCGCTTCCGCTACAAAAAAAAGTATATTTACCCAAACATGAACCATTTGATGGATTGTTTGGTGTATTCAATGACAGTTTACCTGACGGATGGGGAAGATTGCTTGTCGATAGATTACTTTTGAAAAACAAAATTAACCCGAATGAAATTGATAATTTAAATCGTCTTGCAGTTGTACAAGAAAGAGGAATGGGTGCATTAACTTATAAGCCTGAGCACAAGTTTGAAACTCCAAAAGAAGAATCTGATTATGACAAACTTGCGCAAGAATGTTCAAAAATATTAGATTCACAAAATTCTGATAATTTGGATGAACTTTTTAAACTTGGTGGTTCATCAGGTGGCGCAAGACCAAAAATTCTAACAAAAATAAATGGTGAAGATTGGATAATAAAATTCCCGTCATCACAAGATCCCAAAAACATCGGAGAGCAAGAATACAAATACTCACTTGTTGCAAAAGATTGCGGTATAAATATGAGTAAAACGCAATTATTCCCTTCAAAAATTTGTACCGGATATTTCGGCATAAAAAGATTCGACAGGGAAAACGGCAAAAAGATTCATATGGTGTCGGTAAGCGGATTATTGGAAACAAGCCACCGTTTACCAAATCTCGATTACAATATCTTGATGAAATTGACGCTTGAATTAACAAAGGATTATCAGGATATTGAGCAATTATACAGGTTGATGTGTTTCAATGTATATGCTCATAACAGAGATGACCATTCGAAAAACTTTTCTTTTCTATTTGACGAAAACAAAAAAGAATGGCACCTATCGCCTGCGTATGATTTAACTTACAGTTCATCATTTAACGGAGAACATGCAACCACAATTAATGGTGAAGGAAAAACCCCGACATTAGAAGATATTTTGGCGGTAGCTAAAAATATAGGAATTAAAGAAAAACAAGCACGTGATATTGCTCTTGATATTAAGGACAAATGTTTGTCATTGCTTGATTAAAATTTGTCATAATTCAAGAGTTTTACAGAAAATTTGTCATTACGAGTGATAGCGTGGCAATCCAGCCGATTAAAATTATTGTTCGTGCATTATTATGCACGCTACCTACTTCACAAGGGCGAAAGAGTTTTAACCGCAAGCGAAAATAAAACCTACAACCAAACCACGACTAACACGAACTCAAACAAACAGATTACCGTTAATTTCTACGGTGACATTATCGGCGACGAATCGTTTTTGCAAAAACTTGAAAACAGATTTACCCAAAAGTTAAAAGCAGAGTTAGGGGCTTTATAATATGGGAATGCACATAACAATAACAGACAGAGCAGGCTTTTTTGTTTTTGTCATTCCGATTGTCCCCGAAAATATTGATATTACAACCGAAAACGACAATACCGATTTTCAGACGACAAGAAGATTTTTAAGAATTTTCGGAAACAGAAAAAACAGGCGGGTTTCATGGAGTTCGTTTTTCCCCGTAAACAAGCCCGATATTATGGTCGAGCCGAACAACGAGCAGGACGGAAATGTTATAAATAACTTTATCCGAAACAGACAAAATATTGATGAACCGATAAGAATCGTCATAACAAACGATAACAGGCGACCTGTTTTAAATATGCTGTCATCAATAGACAAATATTCGTTTCACGAAGACAAAACAAACGATATTCAGTATTCAATAAGTCTTACGGAATTTACGAATAATTAAGGTTTAGCCATTTTCAAACCTTTTTCAAAATAATAATCAGCCTTTGCCTGTTGTTCTTTTGTTCGAAAAGGATAAATTATAGTATCGGGTGCATATTTTGAATTGAGAGCAGGCCCGTTAAAATCAACAGGGTAATCACCCCATTGGTTTATTTCTATATCGTTTCTTTCGCTTTTAGGCAACGAGAAATAATTATCAAGACGTGCTTTGCCGAATGCAATAATCATTTCCTGAGGATATTGTCCCGGTGTTTTATCGTGGTTGTATTTTTCAGGATAATGAGTATCAGCCATAGCCGACAATCCACCTAAAAACAAAATTAAAATCGCAAATAATTTCTTCATAAATACCTGAGTTACAACCTCTCTTGTAATTTGTTTCACGGCTTCAAGCCGTTCATTCTGTTTTGCTATTCGCAAAACCGTCATTCACTTTTTCGCCGCTACTTCGGCGTTCCCTGCGGTCAGCCTACACAAATTACTCAATATCATTATATCACCGTTTAAAAAGGTTTTAAAGTAGTGCTTGATTATTTTTTGACAGTAGGAAATGAGAGAATCGACAATTTTGGCTCACTCACATGGAAAGACGACATTGAAAGTTTTACAACAATTCTTAACTTTAATTCACAAATACCTTTAAACATAGGTCGGCAAATTTTTTATTCGTTGCTGCAAAGCGCACCCTTGCGGACTAAAATTATATACCTGATTTTTTATACTTAACATAGTCAGACATTATTCTGCTGACGAAAGGTTTTGAATTTTTAGGGACAGTGTTGTTACATCTCTTTACCGCTTCGGGTCCGACATTATAAGCAGCGACGGCAAGCTCAGTTGAACCGAACATGTCATACATTTTTTTGTAGTACATTATACCGCCTTTGATATTATCATCCAGATTATGAGGATTAACCCCGCAATTTTTTGCAGTTGCACGTGACAACTGAAATACTCCTATATGCCCGCCTGCACCTTTAGCTGACTGATTAAAACCCGATTCAGCTTTTGCAATACTCAAAACTATTGCAGGGTCAACACCCATTATTTTTGACTGATTTATAATTTTTTGTTTTACATCATCAGCGGAAGCTGCAAATAATTCTGCACCAAAAACTAAACAAAAAACAATGGCGGATAATACTTTTAACGTAAGCTTCAATTGAATAAACTCTCCTTTTTGTATAAATACATATTACCATGTACCTAACAAATTAAGAACATTTATAAAACAAATTTATAACTAAATAATCTGCTGTGCATTTTTTGACTTTTAAAGATTTTACATCTTTGCAATTATCCCACAATGAGCGAGCAGGATACGAAAAGCGTAATTTGTGTAGGACGCCGCGTGAGCGACAGCGAACCCAGTCCGAAGTAGCGGCGAAAAAGTGAGCGGCAGTTTTGCGAAAAGCAAAACAGAACGAACAGCTTGAAGCCGTGAAACAAACTACAAGACAGATACATTCGCCCCAATTATATATTTTCGGTGCAAACGCTGCTCTTTTTGAGACCCTACATTCTATCTTAAATTTTTATACATATTAATTTATCAGTTTAGCTTATTTTTTGCAGCCGATTTTCAGAAAATCCGTTTCTTCAAAGTTATAATATTCGGGATGAAATTTGATTAATGCGCGATTTTTATTCTTGTTTATTATTTCGTCCAAATTATTAACAACATCATCAGGGAGCAGTGCCATTGCTATCTTTGCATAAGTGACATTACCGCCATGGAAACCGTCAATAAATTCACAATTACAGGAGTTTAATTTGTCGGGATTCTCAAAATCAAAATATTTTATTTTTTTATTGTTTAAATATTTTTTCAGATTATCAATATATTTATAATCGTTGCTTTTGCTTTGCATTTTTTCATAAACACTATTAGCAAAAGGCGGAAAAAATAAAATTAACTTAATATTATTATTTTCGCAAATTTCAATTATTTTATTTAATTCACCGAGTGCATTTTTATCAACATTTTCTCCTGTCTGAAATCTTCCGTTTCCATTTTCAATTCTGTCAAAGGTGTTTTTAAATTTTTCATCATTAACAGTTTTGGTACCCGAATAATAGTCTGCTCCGTAAAAATGTGAGCCGTCAGACATTGTTCCGTCGCCATTTTTGTATGCACTATAACCTATTGTTCTGATGTTTAATTTTTTGTTTTTATATCTGTCCGGTAAAATTAATTCTGATAATTTTATTTTGCCGTCAAAAACGTACTTAATAATCATATCAATTTGATGAAGAGTGTTTTTCTTTTCTTTGTTGTATTTTTCAACTTCGTATTTATTATAGGTATAATTCGGATTAAACCACCAAATATCAAGACCCAAGATTATTTTATCCGGCTTATGAATTTTAAGCATTTCTTCAAGGAAAACTCTGCCCGAACGGACATTTGGCATAACTCCGCCCGTTGTAACAAAGCTATTTTTAAACATTTCCTGCCTGAACTGCATCACGCGAGATGAACCGATTGCAATTATTTTCGGTTTTTTGAGCTTCAGTAATTCCAACATATAATCAAAAGTTGAGACATCAGCAATTTGAGCATAAAGGTGCGGCTCTTTGTTTTGAAGTTTTACAATATCCTGTATGGAAAGGTTTTCTCCGGTTTTTACAATAAAGGTATATGAAAATATAAATAATAAGGAGTATATGATAAAGATTATCAGAAAAAATAAAATATAAATTTTTACAAATTTTTTATAACTTAACAAAATAAACTCCTTAGAAATTAAAATACAGAAACGGTGTTTGCGTATTGCGTATTATTATGAGGATATTTAGTGTGGTAACTGCAATAAATACAATAAGTGTACACCAATTAGGTTTTAACAGAGGCTTTATATTATCAATATTCTTCTTAAATAAGAAAATTAAGGCAAAACTTAAAACGAGCATTATCAAAACCAAATCGCTGCAATGAATATAGTCAGAATAAACATCAAAATGCCTAAATTTAGGTAATGCAAATCCTGAGAATCCGAACATACTTTTAATTATTTTTATAGCATCATTAAAAGTTTCCGAGCGGAAAAATACCCACGCAATATTTACAAAGTTAAAGGTAATAAACCACGCTAAAAAAGTGTTGAGTTTTATCTTTAATCTCGACCATAAATTAAAAATACAAAGTGCAACGCCGTGCAACAGTCCCCAAAAAACAAATGTCCAGCCTGCACCATGCCACAAGCCTCCCAACAGGAAAGTTATCATTATATTTACTAATGTTCTGTTTTTGCCGTTTCTGCTTCCGCCGAGCGGAATATAAATATAATCTCTTAAAAATCTTGATAGGGTAATATGCCATTTTCTCCAAAAATCCTGAATGTTTAAAGAAACATACGGATTATTAAAGTTAAAGGGAAGCACGATGTTAAAAAGCATCGCAAGTCCGATTGCCATATCCGAATAGCCGGAAAAATCAAAATAAAGCTGAAAAGTATAAGAAAGACTGGTAATCCAAGCTTCAAGACATGTTAGTGTTGCATTTGGCTCAAAACCCTGATTTGCGCATGTTGCTAAAGTATCTGCTAATATAACTTTTTTAGTAAGACCAAACAAGAAGATACCTGTACCAATAAACAAATTTTTATGGGATAAAACCTTTGTTTTAAGGCTGTTAAATTGAGGCATCATTTCAAGGTGGTGGACAATAGGACCGGCAATTAGTTGCGGGAAAAAGGTTACAAACAACGTATAATTTAAAAAGTCATATTCTTTTGTAAGTTTTTTATAACTGTCAACAAGATATGTAATCTGCTGGAAAGTAAAAAAGCTTATTGCAAGGGGAAGCAAAATATTTTTATCCGAAATATTTAAATGGAATATAAGATTCAGGTTATCTATGACAAAATTTGTATATTTGTAATACCCCAAAACCACCAGGTTAAACAGAATGCCAAAAATTAAAATAGTTTTTGAGGATATCTTTGCTTTGAAATCGCTGTTTAAACTTGAGCCGATAGTAAAGTTTACTAGCAAAGAAATGAGCAAAAGAGCAAGATATTTGTAATTCCACGCCGAATAAAAAACTAGGGAAACACAGATTAAGAAGGTCTTACTTGCTAATATCAAATGCTTTTTTAGCAAAAAATAATAAATTATAACAACAACAGGTAAAAATAATAAAATAAAATTTACGGAATTAAATAACATACCATTATATTCTTAAATCTTTTCATAATATTATCAGTATTTATATCATACAAACCCGTTTTTCACAAGTATTTTGGGCGATTACCAAGCGGGAAAATGGAAAATTATACCAATAGAACTTGAGGAATACAGTTTGACGGGCAAATTTCTCATAAAAACCACGGCAATAAAGCTTTAATGTCAATAATAAATATTTACAAATAAGAATATTAATCAAATTGTGTTACGAAAAGTTTTTAATAAATATTTCTTTATTACCCCAAAATTAAAAAACAGCAAAAAATATGTAGCTGAATATTTTTCAACTACATATTTACAAAATTTATGCTGCAAATAACTCAGCTTAAAAAGATATATTATGCACTGTTCCGTCCGAAAATCTGATATTAAAATTAAGAGGTTTCGGGTCATCTTTGTATTTCAGAACCAAAATTCTCATATCTGCATGCGGTTTTAATTCATAATTTTCTGGCAAAGAATTAGTATATCTTTTTGATTCTGCTGTAATTCTTGCTAATCTTACCCAATTAGGAACGCTGCATAATACTGATGTACCTGCAGTTAAAACAAGTACCGGCGGGAATGTTCCGACAGTATCAATTAAATCAAGTCTGTCTAAATCTACAAAAGATTCGGTTGTAACGTCTTTAAGACTTGCAACTCTTTCACTTGTTACTGTAACTGTTGCCTTTAGATTATTTCTGTTAATTAAAAGATATTCGTATGCGTGAACATATTTATTTTCTTTTTGTTTCAGACGATATTCTCTTTGTCCGATAGAAATTTTTGCATTTTCATCATAATAACTTACTATATCTACGCAATCCAGATCAATAGGTTTTGTATCAGGAGTATACGGGAATACTGATGTCTTTTTATTATTTTTAGCCATTCTGTTATTGAGTTTTTTCATACCTGTTTTCAGCGGTTTAACCAAATCAGGAGATATGTAAAAATTACCTAATTCCTGTTTTCTTGCAAGAGTAAAGAAATCAAATTTATATTCTTTTAAAGCATCTTTATCATCTAACTTGTCGCATGAATAACCCCATTGCTTGAGTAATTCTGTCATTTCATTATTTTTGACATCATATTTTTCATTTGAAACAACATAGATATTGGTATTTTGTTTTGCAGGATACAATCTTATAAAATAACTGCAGTTCGGATCAGTGTAGATATAAGCGTTTTTGACATTTTTTAACGGCACGAATTTATCATCACCCTTATATTCTTCAATAGCGGTATTTATCTCAAATGCAAGTTGTCTGACATTAACACCATTTACCTGATAACCGTAAAAATTCTTTGTAACTTTAGCTGAAGCAATATTTGAATTTACCAACGCCACTATCAAGACTAAAACTAATAATTTTAAAATCTTTTTCATTTTTTACCTTTCTTTTTATTATCTGCAATCTTCATCCATATCCATATTTTTCAGATATAATTCCTCAATAAGCACGCAAACATCTGCCGCTATTGCCGGAGCAAAAATTGCACCTACAGCGCCAAAGTATTTTGCACAAACAAAAAGGAATATATAAATTACTATCGGGTGAAGATCCATAAATTTGCCAAACACGTAAGGTTTTACAACATTATTTTCAACTATCTGTGCAATAAAGAAAATTATTGCTGTCAGTATAACAACTGTCCAGCCTAATTTATAAGTTACGGCTAAACAAATGACTAAAGCGATTGCAGGACCGACAATTGGAACAATATCCAAAACGGCAGAAACACAACCAAGAATAATTGCCGAATCAACTCTTAAAATCAAAAGTCCTACAATTACAATTAAACCTACACTTGCAGAGGCAATAAACTGACCTGATACAAATCTGCTGAGTTTTTGTTCTGAAATATCATATATTTCTTTAATTCTTTCTCTTGATCTTTTAGGGAAGAATCTTAAAGCTGCATTTACAAGTTTATCTCTGTCCACCATTAAAAAGTACGTAAAAATCATCGACACAAATATATATAATCCGCCCTTGGATATACTTGTAATTGAAGCCATCAGACCGCCGGAGTTTGCAAATTCCTCAACAACCGGCGAATTCGTAATATAATCTTTTATCTGATCAACATATTGAGGATACTGAGCAGCTAAATTTGCTATTTCATTTCCGCCGATTATTACGATTGGCAGAAACATTAATAATATACCGCCGACAAATCCGCCAAAAACAACAGCCGCAGCAACATTTCTGCTGCATTTTTTCTCTAATTTATCCACCAGCGGATTTAATGCGCATGCTATAACGTAAGTTACAAATATCATTAACGCAATATCTGTTATCGTAAACAGACATATACCATAAATAATAAGCCCTAACAAAAATATAATATTTTGCGAGTGCCCTAATTTCTGAAACATGTTCTCCATATAAATCTCCGTTTCTTATTCTCTGCAACGCATGATTAATATAC
>Ga0310696_10003889_pt1 | contig 18474 bp, 16 predicted proteins | sample AusTroGonzalo_MG_4_FD_203885 | JGI IMG/M metagenome (GOLD analysis project Ga0310696, IMG submission 203885) | Bovine rumen microbial communities from tropical cattle in Woodstock, Queensland, Australia - Gonzalo_02 (v2) (version 2) | ecosystem: Host-associated > Mammals > Digestive system >...
TCCAGATTTGATATCACAAGGATATGCCCCCAAGCGCAATGTTCCACCCATATCCGCCTTGTCACAATCAGACATTATATCTATCACAGGTGTACAATTTTTGGCGAATTCTGTCGAATCAGCATTTTCATCACCAACAACATCCCGCATAAATTCTATAACAGCAACCTGCATTCCCAAACAAATTCCCATATAAGGAATATTATTTTCACGCGCGTATTTTGCCGCCACTATTTTTCCGTCAACACCGCGTTGTCCAAAACCGCCGGGAACCAAGATTCCATCAACATCTTTGAAATCTTCATCCTTTACAGTTTCAGCATTTATCTTTTTGATTTTGACATGAACATTGTTTTGAATTCCCGCATGGAATAGTGCTTCGTTCAGCGATTTATAAGCATCTGCAATGTCAAAATATTTCCCAACAACACCGATTGTTGTAGTTGGCAAATCTGCATTTAAATGATTTTCTATTTTTTTAATTTTTGACATGTCGCCTGCCGCATTTGGCAAACCAAAATGTTCAGCCATTATATCAAACACATTTTGCGCATCATAAACCAGTGGAATTTTATAAATGTTATCAACATCCATGCTGGTAATAACATTTTTAGCAGGCAAATTACAAAACATACCTATCTTTGCGCGTTCATCAGCAGTCAACATGCGCGGTGAACGAACAAATAAAATATCTGCCTGAATCCCATTTTCCAACAATCTGCGCACAGACATCTGGGTTGGTTTGGTTTTTAATTCGCCACTTTGTTCCAAATAAGGCGCCAAAGTTAAATGTGCAAACATAACATTTCTGCGCCCTATATCATTTGCAAATTGACGAATTGATTCAAGAAAGATTTTACCTTCGATATCGCCAACTGTGCCACCTATTTCACAAATAACAAAATCTGTATTTGTCGGTTCACCTATATATTCTTTGATTTTATTAGTCACATGCGGAATCATTTGAACCGTTGACCCCAAATAATCGCCGCGTCTTTCCGCGTTTAATACATCCCAATAAATTCGCCCCCCAGATACAGAATCGTGTCTTGATAATTTTATACCTAAAAATCTTTCATAATAACCCAAATCTAAATCTGTTTCGAACCCGTCATTTGTCACATATACTTCGCCATGTTGCAACGGCGACATAGTCCCCGGGTCAACATTTAAATACGGATCGAATTTACGCGCATGAACAGAATATCCACGAGATTGAAGAAGGGCGCCCAACGATGCCGCTGAAACGCCCTTGCCTAAACTTGATACAACCCCACCAGTAATAAATATATATTTCGACATAAGTTTTTCTCCTTATGTGAAATTATTTTACAAAAATTATTGGTTGCGTGGCAAGTATAAAATTCTATAATGATTCCTATGAAGGAATTCTTAGGTATTCAATATAAAAATCTTTTTCTGTGGTCGCCGTTTGTTATGGCTTTTGGTGCTGCATTATATTTTTCTTGTGGAACAGAGCCTAACTTTCATTTCCCAATTTTAATCACAATTTTACTTGGCGCGATTATATACAAAAATAAAAATGTTTTCATTCGTGCGATTGCTATATTTTTATTTGGCTTCTTTTACGCGATGTCTTTTACACATATCATTGACACGCCTCAGATACGCGATTCTTTTGGAACCATTCCAATTTCTGGGACAATTACGGATATAGATTATACCACAGACAAAACGCGTTTAATTATTGAAATCCCCAGTGAACAAATAAAACCAGAACCACATCACAAACATATAAATATTAGAATTTCTATATCTGATGACAACAAAAACATAAATATTGGCGATACAATAAATGGTGATGCACGGATTTTTCATCCATCATCTAAATACGCGCCTGCCACTTTTGATTTTGCAAGATGGGCATATTTTTCAAAAATATCTGCAACCGGATTTTTTGAAGATTTTCATATAACCTCAACAGATTCAACACCAAAACTTAGAAATTTTATTCATCAAAAATCTAATTCGTTTTTAACTGATTCACTGGTATTGGGATACAAGAAAACAATCCCAGAATCCGAAAGCAATATTTGGAAATCGGTTGGTATTGGGCATGTTTGGTCAATCAGTGGTTTTCATATGACTTTGGTGGGTGGGTGGCTTTTTGCCATATTCTATTTAATTTTCAGATTATTTCCAAAAATAACCAGACGCATTCCTGCGAAATATCCTGCATTAATTTGTGCTTGGGTTGGACTGTTATTTTATTTATGTGTATCTGGGATAAGTGTCGCAACAACACGCGCGTTTTTAATGACAAGTTTCATTTTTATTGCAGCAATTTTAGGTCGCGGTGTTTTATCTTTGCGTAACGCGGCACTGGCTTTCTTGATAATATTTTTAATAAATCCTTTTGCTGTGATGAATGCTGGATTTCAATTATCGTTTGCCGCTATATTTGGTCTGCTTTGGTTCTTCAAAGACAAAGAATATATTAAAAGAACATTTATCAGACGAATTTTGCATATTTTATATTTGTCTTTGATGACAGCGATAATTGCAACATTATTCACAATGCCATTTATAATCGCGCACTTTGGATATATCCCGATATACGGTTTAATTGGTAATATTATTTTGTTGCCGATATTTTCTGTTGTTATTATGCCCCTTGTGATAATTGGGACAATTTGCACGTTATTTAATTATCATTTTTTGTTGAACCTTTCACATGATATTTATCAATTTGCTTTATCTGTTGCAACACATATAACAAATCTGCCACACGCAAGTATTCAAATGCCACCTGTTTCAAATTTTGTTTTAATGTTATGTACAATCGGTCTGATTTGTTTAATTTTAATTGTGAAAACAGATTCAAAAAATTATTTTCTTAAAAATATAAACTATTTTGCATGTGGCATTTGTATTGCTGTTGCGATTGCAATAAACATCTCAACTCCGCGCCCGTTGTTTTACGCGAGCGACGACCATGAACTGGTTGCATTTAATATTGATAACAAATTAGAATTTAATCATGCGAAAATGGCGAAACATTATTTTGCTTTTTCTTTGTGGTATGAATTTAATAACGAAGAAAAACCAGATAAAAACAAAAGATATAAATGTGATCATGGCTTTTGCAGATATAATTCAAAAAACTGGAATCTGGTTTATATGCAAAATTTTACAGCAATATTAAATACTATCGATGATGTATGTCATGATGAATCTGTAGATTATATTGTCGCAACTTTTGAAATAGAAGCACCAAATTGCCACGCAAAAATTCTAACAGACGGTTTAATGATTTATCCAAACGGACATATTACAAAAATTATAAATCAGCGGCCTTGGGATAATCTGCCTTAACGAAATACAGACCGCAAGCCGGGGCATTTATCCCCGCCGCGCTACGATTTTTCGCAGCAAATATTTCATCAATATCGTACGGTTTTCCCATACCTATTTCAACCAAAGTTCCAACCATATTTCGAACCTGGTGATGCAAGAAAGAACGCGCAGAAAATTCAAAAATTATTTCATCGCCGCTTTGTGTAATTGAAACAGAATCTAATGTTTTTATTGGGCTTTTTGATTGACACTGTGCCGCACGAAAAGAAGTAAAATCATGCTTTCCAACTAATTTTTGTGCTGCTGTTTTCATCGCATTTATGTTTAACTTTTGTGGCACCCACCAAGCACGATTTTTTTGTAAAACAACCGGAGATGAACGATTTATAACGACATATTTATAATGACGCGCTAGACACGAAAAACGCGAATGAAAATCATCACTAACTTTCTCGCAGTTTAATACTGCAACAGGTTTTTCAGTTAAATAAAAATTCATCGCACGCGTAACGGTTTCTGGTTCTTGCTCTTTTTCCAAATCAAAATGCGCAACCATATTCACTGCATGAACCCCGGCATCTGTACGCCCGGCAGAAAACACAGTGACGCGTTCCCCACAAAATTGAAAAATTGCGTCTTGTAATAAAGATTGCACAGATGAACCATCTTGGTTTTCTTGCCAACCAATTAAATTTGTTCCATCATATTCAAGATTTATCTTAAAACGCGTCATTTATTTTATTTACCATTATAATTTTTGCATTTTGAACAAACCATTTGCAAAAAGTCCACCCCAAGTCTTTTGCCATTTTTTAATATTTTACATGTATCTTGTTTTTTTCCGTCACAAGATAAACATTGACATTTTTTCGCTTCGCAATCACCAACAGTAGCATTGCAATATTTTAAAAAACATTTTTCTGACATTTTTATTCTCCGTATTTTATTTCTGCACCATGCAGACCATTTATAAAACTTTTCCAATCCATTGGATTTTTTCCACTTGGTTGGATTTTTGTAATTCTCAACTCGCCATTATCTATAATTGTTTCTAGAATCTTTACATCCACACCATTTATTTTTGTGCGCCCACAGCCAAGAGCCCTTATTTGATTATGAATTTGTTGTGGTGATTTTTTCCAATCTATGATTTCATCGTCGCCAGTAAATTTACGCGTAAATGATGGTTCGCCACTTTGTGGTTGTGCAACATATTTTTCTGAGTTCTTCAAATATTCATTCAACATTTCAATTGCAACATTTGACACTTTGGTTTCAACCGTTTCATTAGTATCATTTTCGTCTATTGCGATATTTTTACGCATCAAGATATCGCCCGCATCCATTTCAGCCGTCATATTCATTAAACAAACATCCATTTGTTTATCACCGTTTAAAATAGCTGTTCTGATTGGCGATGGACCACGGTATTTTGGAAGTGCGCTTGGATGAATATTTATACATGGCGCAGCATTTAAAACATTATCACGCAAAATCACACCATAAGATACAACAACAATCATATCTGGCTTTTGGGTGACAGAATAAAATTCTTTGATAGATGTGTACACATTTAACCCATGCGATTCTGCCCATATATGCACAGGTGATTTGGTTAAAATATGTTTACGCCCCATTGGTTTTGGCGCACGGGTAAACACAGCAATAATTTCATGCTGATTTGATAAACTTTCAAAAACAGGAACGACAAAACTATTAGTCCCCATCAATATCAGTTTCATTTAATGTCTCCTGTTTACTTTGCGCATCACCATTTCGCGCTTTACCCCAGACAGATAGTCCACAAATAAAACCCCGTCCAAATGGTCTGTTTCATGTTGCACGATACGCGCAATAGTCCCAGCCATTTCAGCTGTCTTTTTTGCGCCTTTTTCATCTGTCCATTCCACTATCACAGATTTAGGACGACGAACATGCGCATAAACGGGCAGTCCATCAGCCCCAAGGACAGACAAACAGCCTTCTTCCATCAAACAAGTTTCTTCACTTTTTGATAATATTGTTGGGTTTATCATGCGATATATTTCGTTTGTGTCCGGATTCATCATAACCAAGAATCTTTGTGTGATACCAACCTGAGGCGCAGCAAGCCCCACCCCGTTTTGCGATTCCATCATTTTAACCATTTCATCCATATTATCTAATAATTCTGGTGTTATATCAGAAACAGGCATGCATTTTTCACGCAAAATCAAATCACCACAAAGTTTCATTTGCAACATTTATAAAACCTTTTTATAATCTTTACATAAGATTCTAGCAAAGGATTTTCAAATGACAACCTATATTTTCGCAACTTTAACAATAATATTACTTTTGCTGCTGGTGCTGGTATTTCGCAAACCAACGGTAGATATATCAGGACTGCGCGAAGACAACGCAAGATTACGCGAAAGATTGGCTGAAAGATTGGGGATGCTGTCACAAAATGCCATAGAATTGAAAAACATTAGTTCTGATATTGCTAATTTCAAAGATATTTTGATGGGAAACAAGCAAGCCCGTGGGACTTTTGGCGAAAGACAATTGGCTGATTTAGTTGCGGATATTATGCCACCTGAATCTTATGTTTTTCAAAGCGTTTTATCAACTGGCGTTCGCCCAGATTGCATAATCCGTCTGCCTTATCCACCAGGGGATATGATAATTGACAGCAAATTTCCATTGGAAAGTTATAACAGAATACTTGAAAACAAAAACGATATTGGCGCGCGTAAACAATTTGAATTGGATGTCAGAAAACACATTGATGCAATCGCTGAAAAATACATTATTCCTGGTGTAACCGCAGAAAGTGCAATGATGTTTATTGCATCAGAATCTATATTCGCGGCACTGCACAGCGAATTTCCAAATACAATAGAATATGCCGCTCATAAGAAAGTATTTATTGTATCGCCTGCAACACTTTGGGCAACTTTGAACACTATACGCGCAGTATTATCTGACATCAAGATTAAGCGCGTTGCGACCAAGATTAAACGCGAATTAGATTTGTTACTGACCGATTTAGGGCGGCTTAATGACCGTACTGCAAAGGTTGCTCAACATTTTACCATGGCACAAACTGACATTGAACAAATACAAACTTCAATTTCCAAGATAAGCCCACGCGCAGAAAAATTACGTGATATGGATTTCGGGGAAGATCAAGGTTAATATCATTGTAACACAAAAGAAAATGGATGGCATCCCCCTTCGCTGGTGCTTGATTTCGATGAATAAAAAATCAGGATTTGATAAGGTTTATTGCGCCGAACGCGCGGGCTACGGCGCGATGCTCAAATTTCTTAATTGTGCGCTTTGCGCGCAATAACGAAATTTGGCAGTCCCAACGGGAATTGAACCCGTGTTACCGGAATGAGAATCCGATGTCCTGACCTCTAGACGATGGGACCATAAATTCCTTGATATTTTATATACACCTTTGTCATTTTGCAATAAAAATTAAAAATCGATTTTTTTGCTTTTTTTCGTATTGTTATAATCACTAACTTGTGATAAAATTTAAAGGAAAAGGAAGCCCTGTTCACATGCAGAAAATTACCGCATTTTTAATTTTAAATGCCTTATGTTGTTTTTGCGCCAACGCACAAGATATGGGTTTAGATAATGCGCTGCGCGAAACTTATATGAATTGCATTGGTATTGACGAAGCTTTGCATGATATGAAAGTAAAAGCTGGGATAAACACTGCGGTTACTGGTGTTGGAACGGGTTTAGGCATAGGTGCTGTTGCGACAGGCATCGCAAAGGCAAAGGTAGACGATACATTACAACAAAAATTCGCTGAATTAAAAGATTTAGCATATTCTGCAAATGGTCAATATGAAGAAGCATCCAAAGAACAGTTTAAAAACCATGCAAGAATCCGCTTATCACGTGGCGGTGTAATTTCTATCTCTGGGGGACAAGATAAAGAACTAAAAGAATTGACAGCAAAAAGTAAAAAACTTGGCAACTGGCGCACAGGTTTGATGGTCGGAAATACAGCAACCAATATCGCTGGGGCCGCTATTTCTGGCACTAATAAAGTGAACAAAACATTAGAAGAACATATAAACAACTGTAAAATATCTGTAAAAGCTTTGAAAAATGAAATAACTCGCGCAAAATTTGACGGTGTGGATGTTAGTGAGGCAACACAAATAGCCTCTGCCTGTGATGGATTTGAATATATAGACCTTAGCAAGATAGACAATCGTGCAAAAGCTAGCATGACATCCTCTATAGTTGGTGCGGGGACCGGTGTAGTTGGCACAATCACCAGTGCATTGGCTAATTCAAACAGAATACGTAACCAAGATTCATCAAAAGAAAAAAATTTAAATACTTCGGCAAATGTGTTAGCTGTGGGCAGCACCGTCGCCAGCGCAACCGCTACTGCTTTTAATGCTGCACAAATCAAAGCCATAAAAGATGTTGCCCAAATCGCGTCAATATGCACAGAGGTATTGAAATGAAAAATGAAAGTCTATTTTTTTCCGTGATGTTAATAATCGTTTATTCTTTGCCTTTGCATGCAGATGATGATTTGATAAGATTTGTTGAACCCGAAGTTGCAAAGTCTGTAATCGAACGACATTTTAGCGATATTGCAAAAAACATCCCATCAAATTTTACAGTTAAATATAATGATGAAACTATATTAGAAATTGCTGTAACCGAATATAACAGAATGTTGTCTGAAAATGGCGGTTTTGTTTCTGCTGATGGTGTGGTGGATGCGTGTTTGGCAGTATTTAATAAAATATTAGTCTCTAGTTCCGATAACATTGAATCTGATTATATTGCCCTGAATTGTTATAATTTCATAGAAGATTTGGTTGAAACAGAAGCGCAACCATCAGAAAGTGAATCTAGGTGCAAATATAATGTCACTATGGCACCAGATAAGTTTCATGTAAAATATGAAGACAAAAATACAAAACATGGATTTATTCGACACTGTGACAGCTATATAGGATGGAGAAATTTCAATCCAGGTAATATAGCAGACAGTCCGTATAAGTGTGCTAGAATTGGTGGGAAAGCTGTCTTTGAGAATGAAGAAATAGGTTTTAAAGCGCTGGCTTATCTGTTAACTGAAAGCGGAGCTTATAAAGATTCGACACTGCGACAAAAAGTTCCTAAATATACGGTAAGCGATCCTGTAAAATATACCGCCTTTTTACAAAGTCAGGGATTAAATGTCGACAAAAAACTATCTTCATTCAAAGACGATCCTAAGGAATTAGATAAATTATTGCACGTGATGGCTCAAAAGGAAGGTTGGTTTAATGGGAAAAAAGCATGCAAAGAAACTGAACCCTATGTTAAAGGTAGCGTCAAAGGTATAGAATATTTTTAAAAAACAAACCGCCGAAATGGCGGCGTTTTTTATTTTATTCTTGCCCGTCAAACAAACCCGTGGTGCGCGCAACTTCCCACCAATATTTTGAAAACACTGGACGTTTTCCCTTTGATGCCCATGGTTTCATATAATCTGAATAATGAAGGCACACCAGATTATGCTTTAAATCATCCAATTCTTTTTCTGGATAGATTTTAAATATACGCGAACCATGTGAAAGCTGGAAATTATAGCGCAATGGCAAAAAATGAATCCTTCCCGCCAATGTAGCATTTAATACATCTTGGTCTGGGTTTTTAAAATCATTTTCCACAGAAGACTTTATCCATTTTGGATAAATTTTTTCATGACGAATTTTGTCTAAATCCATCAATAAAAATCCAGAATTTATATACCCATTTGTTCTGGTTGGAACCGCAGCAATCACATTTTTGCCTAAATCCAATTCATACACATCTATTAAATCATTAAAAAATATCATGTCCATATCGGCATAAATAATTCTGGAAACATTTGGCAATAATTTTGGCAACATCAATCTATACCACATAGCAACAGGCCATGCACGACGATTAGATTTATCAAAATCATGATTTCCCAAAACAAAATGTACCCGTGAACCAGTCCCCTTTACTACACCACGGATAACATCTTGCAAAGTTTTATCCACATCTTCGTTAATAACACAATAAACATCGTAATCACAGCGATTTTTAGACGCAATCAACAATGATTTCAATGTGACAGCAGCCATTTTACATCCACGCGCATCAAAACACATCGCAAAAGGAATTTTTACCGGATATTTTTGACGCGGAATTCTGGTTTCACCGACAGTCGCAATCAATCCATGATATCTGACCCGGTCGCGGTTTAAGCGACGCGCAGCCCGACTTGCTCCACAAAGCCCCGCAATAGTTGCACCAATTTGACGAAATTTGCTGTATTTATACATTGCAATCCCTTTTTGATATATCATTCGTATCCTAGGATAAAAACACATACCAAGGCAAGGAAAATTATGTTTTTATTCCTGTTTGTTTAATGGGTTCATAGGATTTTAGTCTTGTTTTTTTACCCCTAAATAGGAAAAAATATGTTTATTTAATTATTGTTCAAACAGGCATTTTCTAGGCAAAAATGCCCCCTTTTACCCGTTTTTAGAAACCCGATTTATAAAAACAGGATAAAATAAAATCCCAAAAAAAGGAATATAATGATTATCGTGGCAACAAAAAAAAGGAGATTATTATGACACATCAAGATATTTGGCAAGCAATTGATAAATTCGCATTTCAACACAAAATGTCCTGTTCTGGATTGGCAAGATTTTCTGGTCTTGACGCAACAACTTTTAACAAAAGCAAACGTTGGTCAAAATATGGTCAACCAAGATGGCCATCAACAAACAGTATCGCAAAGATATTAAATTCTACAGGTAAAACCATGGATGATTTTGTAAAATGTATTTATGAATAAATATTTTCATTTACAAAAGTAAATATCTGTATAAGATATGAACCATGTCGACATTAAAATCAAAGACACTTTTGTTGAAAGAATTATTAGCTCTCAAAGAGGTTGTTGATAAGGGCAGTATTCAAATCGCTGCAAATGAAAACGGTATAAAAAATTCTAATCTTTCCCAACTGATTAAAGATTTAGAAGATAGATTTAATACTAAACTTATCAACAGGGGCTTTGACGGCAGTCAGCCGACAAATTCCGCTCAACTTATATATAATGACATTTGCGTCATAGAAGAAGTTCTTAACAAAATTCTGGAAACTTTTGTGGATATAGATGCTTTGTCTGGTTCAATGTCTGTCTGGACCGAAGAAGGTTTATTCGGCAGTTTTATGTTAAAAGATTTGTCTGAATTTTATGCGAAATACCCAAAAATTCGTTTGGAATTATTGATGAAACAGAACCCTGATATATCCAGTGCGGACATTTTAATCATCAATTCAAAGGTCCACCCAAATGTTCACGGGACGATCCTGTTTAAATTCAAAGCGCACAAAAAATTTTATGCCAGCACGAAATATTTGAACACACGTGGTATTCCACAAGATATGAACGATTTGCTAGAAAATCATGACTTATGTATGCTGAATCGTTATATGAATCTGCCAGAATTTCAAAGTGTTATAAAACGCGCTAAGCATTTGAATACTACATCAGATTCACTGGCTTTGCTATATCGCCTGGTTAATGATGGCGATGGCATTACGGTTTTTCCACAATGGTTTGAAGAAAGTAGCAAAAATCTTGTCTGCTTGAACGAACTTGATTTTAAATACGAAACCGAAATGCAGTGCGTTTGCAGAACAGAAATCGCGGAATCCCCAAGGGTTCGCGCTTTTGTGAATTTCTTTATAGACTTTTGCACCGGTCATAATGTGCCGATTGATATATATTATTGATTGTTTTTTATACTAGTATTGGCGCGCAAACCAAAAAATAAACCGGCAAAATGCCGGTTTAATTTTTAATATGATTATTTTTTATTCTGTAACAATTCCTTTAACAGATTTGCCTGTTTCTATGGCATCTGTTTTAACAGCATTTGCCGCATCTTTGAATTCTTTTCCAACAGCCTTGGCATTTGCTTTTACAGCTTCCTTTTTTGCTTTAAAGTTTTGCTTTATTTCTTCTTTTTGTGTCTTTTTTTCCGCGACAGCATCTTTCACTGATTGAACTTGTTTGTTTGCCGCGTTTGTTGCATCGTCTTTTTGACCTAAAACTAAATCTTTATTTTCCTTAACAGATTTTTTTACATATTTTGCGCATTTGCTTGATAAAGATTTTATGTTTTCAGACAAACACCCAGCCAAAGTTTGTTCGCCCAATGCAATTTCAGGACAAATTGCGGTGATTTCATCTGTATTGCATGCTTCACTTAATGTTTGAGGTTCTGCTTCTTTTTTGAACAGATTGCCGAACCAACTGGCATTTGCGGTGGACATTGCCCCCATTACACAACATAAACTTACTAAAACTAATTTTTTCATAGTGAATCCTTTTTGTTAAAGATTGTTTTCCTATACCTGCAATCATATAACTTTATTGAAAGCATGGTCAACAAAAATTATTTATGCACATAGGTGTCACCCTGCCCAATCCATGCAAAATAAACCAGCAAAAGCCGGTTGAATATAATATCCGCACGGGGTCCTTGATACGCAATAATCAACCGCAGGGCAAAAACTCTATCAAAAATATCCGTTTTTGCGCGGTTGTTAATTGTTCATCTGCGTATTGGCCATGCGCCCTTACGGGCTCTGACCGATCCGTGCGCAACCAAAAATTAAACCGGCAAAAGCCGGTTGAATTTTTGGTTGGAGCGCACGGATTGGCTCGGTCGGCTGTGCCGACACTGCGCCGCATTCGTTAGCGCTCAAACTGCGCAAGGCTTGTTTTCGCTTACTCATAGTCGAACCTGTCTCGCCAAAGGCGGACGATGATTTCAAATCAAACGGGCGCGACGAACCCAATATTAAAACGCACCACAAGGGTGCGTTTGAATATTGGTTGGAGCGCACGGATTCGAACCATGATAAAGAGAACCAAAATCTCTTGTCCTACCATTAGACGACGCTCCAAGACTTTGCTTATTATATATGTCTTTTCGCTTTTTTCAATAACAAAATGAAAAAAATCGCCTTTTTCACTTTTTAGCTATTTTTCCGATATTATGGCATCAATAAATCCCAATGCTATTTTCCTGTCATCTTCTGACAATCCCAATTCTTTCGGAGAAGCCGGATTATCAAATTCAAATACAAAATCTAGACTACCCATATTATTATTTGGCACCGTCACACTTATTGTTTGAATTCGGTATTCATTAAAAGACATTTCTTCTATCGGGCAGCCATTACACATAATTTTCACATTTTGCGTCAATCGTTTCTTATTAACAAAAGGTATACATCTTATATGAACACATACCTTTTCTGTTTTTAAATTGGTTTGCAACCTAAAAAAAGCCATTTCTGCATTTGACCAACGCAATGTTTCTTCTGGGAAAGATAATCCCGAACAAATAATATCATCGCCCATTATAAAAGAATAATAATCGTTTCCCAGGGCTTGTTCCAAAACTTGTGACAATAAAAAAATAACCGTTTTTAAATCTCCGAACCTGTTTGAACAAGCAACAAGCGACACATCCTTTATACCTGCCTTTATTTTATGATATTTCATATTTGGGTTAGAAATTAAAGGTAAAAGTATTAATAATTGTATTTTTTTATTCGGAAAAGATTCTTTCAGTATCTTTATCGCATCTTTAGCAGCTTTTAATGGCATAACCGCACTTATATCATAATAAACAAACAAGATATTATTTGCGTGATTAATATCTTCATATAATCGCTTTATACGACGTTCAAATTTCTTTAAAAATTCCGGGAAAAAATCCTTTACTGATTTTTCCCACGGAAAATCATGTATATAATGAATACCTGTTTTAATATTTTTTACACCACGCGTTTTTGGTTCCAATGTATGATATTCAACAAAATCTTTTTTATCCAAAGCATTTTTAAAATGATTTTTTATCAAATTGCATTTTTTTAATAATCTTTCTGAAGCATCACCATCGCAATCAGACCAATCAAAAGGATATGTTTTTTCGGTAATTCCCAAACGTTTTAAAGTATCAGCCATATGACAACCACTGCCCAGCGAAATTATCAAATCGTATTTATACATCTTCATCCTCATACATAAAAATTGAACCGCCCAAGAAAGAGCGGTCAGGGAGTTGGTAATCATCTTGTTGTTGATTTCGTGGCTTTCGGATTGTTCCTATTTTATGGCCAACGACTCCCCGACCATAAAGTCAGGGTGATAACGGTGCAAAAAAACACCGATAACATCAGATTACGATGCTTTCGCACCGAACAAGATGGGCTACCACAGCCCTGAACCCAATCTCTTGGATTCGTTACGAATTATAAAATGTTTATAAATAAAAGCAAGTTGTTATATAATAAAGATTTATGAATATACTCTTGACTTTTATTTACCAGATTCATATAATCGTTAAAGTTTTTAATGATTTAATTTTTTAACAAAACCAAAGGAAGTAAACATGACGCACGATGAAGTAACACACTTGGTTGCTGAAAACATGCAGATTTTAACACGCCTTTCGCGTCGTTTGCAATCTGTTTTTGAATATGGTTCTAAGAAATCTCGTCAACAAATGTCCTTTTTAATGCGATTGTATTTAACTGGAAAAATTAAATTAAAAGATTTTGCTAATCGCGAAGCGATTTCTACTGCGGGGCTTTGTGGCATTTTGCGCAAACTGGAACAGGCTAAATTGGTTGTGCGCAGTGAAGATCCTGATGACCATCGCGATGTATGGTACGAAGTTTCTAAATCTGGGAAAAATCTGGCTGAAAAATTAATAGACAAGCGCGTCACAGCATTAAGCGAATTATGTAAGGTTTTACCCGAAGAAGACGAAGACAGATTGGCAGAATCAATACGAACAGTAAACGAAGTTTTCAAAAAGATGGAGGCCTTAAATGCGTAATATATTGCCCGTAGTTTTGGGCGCACTGGTCATTATTCCTGATTTATATGCGATGGATTTATCGTTAAAAGACGCAACAGATAAAATTGTCGCTGAATCTAATGATTTGAAATCAGCCGAAGCAAACATAAAAAAAGCCAAAGCACAACTTAGTGCAGTTAACGCAAATCGTTGGATGTCGGTTGATGGGACTGTATCTTATACAAATTTAGTTGACCCTGTTCATCCCTTGGATGCCGAAGGTGTCAAAATTCCATCTGAAATTGGGGCTATATTAAATCATTCTTTGCCAATGCCGTTGACAGAGATTCCAGATAACATTTTTTCCGCAGGCGTTCAAATTACCCAACCTATTTATACTTTTGGTAAAATAGGAAATGCTGTTGATGCGGTTCATGATGCGATTGATATGTCTAAATCTGCCAAAGATTTAACTTTGCGTGAAGTGAAATATGCCGCGGCAAATCTTTATTGGACGGCAAAAATGACAGACGGCATTGTTGTTGCATCCCAGAAAAACCTTGATAATGCACGCGCAGCACGCAAAAAACTTACTGCCGCAGGACGCGCTAATAAAAGCAATTTGATTAAAATAGAATCTGATATCGCAACCAAAGAAATAAATTTGTCTGACGCACAGTTCAATCGTGATACTGCGTACAGAATGTTGAAAATTATGGCTGGCATTGATGAAACCGAAGACATAGTTTTAACAGATGAATTTCCTGATTCTTTTGAAGAATTACCACAAAAGAAATTAAAATCTAACCCAGAATGGGATATTTACCAAAAACAAATAAAAATGTATGAATCAAATGCTTCGTCAAAACGTTCGGGAGCATACCCAACATTGGCGGCGGTTGGTTCTTATTCTTATTATGCATTAGGCAAAGATGTTCATCATATTTTCGAAAACGAAGGCAGCCAATCTGCTTATTGGGGCGTCGCTTTGCAGGTTCCATTATTCAGTGGCGGTCTGCATTCTGCAAATGCAACTATCGAAGCAATGAACGCAGAATCTGCTCGTCAAAGTTTAGACAAATCCAAGAAATTAAAAACCGAAGAATATGATACTGCGGTAAAACAATATAAACACCTGTGTGATAATTTGGACAAATTATACGAAGCTCATAATCTGGCGCAAAAGGCATATGATGTATCTGCAAATCGTTTTGCAGCAGGACAAACTTCTGCCATAGAATTATCTGATGTGTCCAGCGCTTTGTTTCAAATGGATATGGCTGTATTAAATGCTAAATACAATATTTTGATGTCAAAAGAATCTGTAAAAAAATTGGGTGATTAATATGAATTACAAACAAAAGATTGAAAACATTGTTAAAAAATTAAACACTCGCAAATCTAAAAATAAAATTTATGCAATTGTTGTTATTAGTATTGTTGCGATTTTTGGATACAGATTTATTCGTGTATATCAAGAACACAGATTTGAAGTGTTCAATATAATTCGCGTAAACAAAGATAATGGAACACCTGTCGAAGTATTGCGTATGGAAAAAAAGAACGGTGTTTTATATGAACCTTTGACAATAAAAAACAATCGTGCTTTTGTGTCTGGGGCGCGCATAAACATTTTTAAACCTGGTCAAAAATCTGGTAATTGTAAAATAGTTTCTGTGTCGCACAATATAGATTTAGATACTGGTATGCATATCATAAGAACACAAAATTGTTCAAATGGTTTACAATACATAGAAAAAGAAAAAGTCGGTTTTTATATCCCAACATCTGCAATAAATGGGAATACTGTATACATTGTAAATGATGGTGTTGCCAAGGTTCGCGAAATAAAAATTGGTGACAGAGATGCTCAAAATGCCCTGATTCAATCGGGAATAGAAGATGGGGACATTGTTATTTTATCCAAAGTAAAAGATAACGAAAAAATTAAATTCTAAAAAATAAAAGCAAAGGGAAAACAAAATGTTAAAATTCTTTATTCGTAAGCCCGTCACAACAATTATGTTCGTGTTGTTTTTTGTGGTGTTGGGTATTGTGTCTTTTCCAAAGATGAATATTGAACGCACGCCATCAGTCGAATTTCCATATGTGACTGCTACATTTATTTATCCCGGTGCTTCAAGTGATGAAATCGAAAGCCAAGTTGTAAAAAAGGCTGAAAATGCAATGTCCGAAGTTGCAGGTGTAAAAAAAATTACTTCCCAGGTTTACGAAAACAGCGCGTTTGTTATGGCTGAATTTAATTTGGGATTAAATGTTGATGACAAAGCTAATGAAGTAAAAGCAAAAATAGACGGATTAGCTAATGATTTCCCTGATGATTTAAAACAACCTGTGATTGCTAAATTAAACCCATTACAAACACCTGTATTAGATATTGTTATAAATGGTGGTAATCCACGCGATATTGAAAAATATATTACAGATACATTGTCTAATAAAGTGACCGCTATCAAAGGTATCGCTTCGGTAAACACTTTTGGTGGCAGACAACGCGCAGTTCGTATCGCGATGGATCCTGATTTAATGGCGGCGTATGGAGTCACGATTAATGATATAGTTTCGGCGATTGCTATGCGCAATTTAAATGTTCCAGGAGGCAAAATCGAAACAGATATAAGTTCTGAAAATGTGAGATTTGTCGGTGAATTTCAAAATGTTAATGAAATTGCAAATCTTGAAATAACTACTGTAGAAGGTGAAACTTTTAAATTATCAGATGTAGCGACCGTAAATGACGCTATGCGTGACATTGAAAAAGGCGCGATTCATAATGGCGAAAATGTGGTTATTATGTCTGTGGTAAAAGCCAGTGATGGCAACGCAATAAAAATATCAAAAGCTTTGCGTAAAAATTTTCCCGAATTACAAGCAGATTTAAAATCACACTTTCCAGATGCAACTATGCAAATAGTATCTGATTCTTCGACCCACGTGTCCGAAGATACAACCAGCACTATTTATGGTATTATCTTGGGTGTTATATTTACAATCTTGGTTTTGCTGGCATTTACACGCAATTGGCGTTCAACTATCATCGCGGGTGTCGTGATTCCTGCATCATTGTTGTCTGGATTCTTTTTAATGAACGGTTCGGGCTTCACAATCAATGCAATGACACTTTTGGCATATGCAACAGCATTGGGAACATTGGTATCTAATGCTATTATTTTAATTGAATCTGCGTTAAATGAATTACATGCTGGAAAAACACCAGAAGTCGCCGCAGAAGAAGGAACACACAAAGTTGCTATTCCTGTGTTAGCGGGTGTCGGGACTAATGTTGTGGTGTTCTTGCCTTTGGCATTTATGGGTGGCATCGCAGGTCAATTCATGTTGCAATTCGGTATGACTGTTGTGTATTTGACTTTGTTATCATTGCTGTTTTCGTTCACTTTGACACCAATGATGATTGCAAAATTGTTAAGATTGCCGCGCAAGAAACAAAACGACAAAGATATAAAAGAAATAAAAAAACAAGATAATTCTTCGCGTCTGCATAAATGGTATGAATATCAATCACAACATCCTTGGTTTGTCGTTCTGGGTGCAATATTCGCATTGATTTTATCTTCCCAATTGATGAGATTTGTCGGTAATGAATTTTCTCCGTCCACAGATGCTAATGAAATTACTGTGACTGCCCGCGCCCCAATGGGCAGCACTTATGCAAAATCTGAATCTATTGCCAAAGAAATTGATGCGCGTTTAAAACAATTTCCAGAAATAGAATCGACCACAATAAAAATTGGTGACAAGGGATTACAAAATATAAGTATTAAACTTTCTTTGGTAGATGTATCAAAACGTAGTATTTCTGATAAAAAACTGGCACAAAAAATATTGCCGAATTTGGCAGATATCAAAGACGCAGAAATTCAAATCCGTGCTGGCGAAAACATCAGCAGTTCTGCAATTAATTCTGATATTGTATTAAATGTTTACGGTGATGACGATGAAAAGCGCATGGGATATGCCAATCAAATTATTGATAAAATAAATGAAATTGACGAAGTCCAAAGTGCCGTTTTAGCTCAACAGATACCAAGCAATGAAATTCGTTTTGTTCCAAACGATGAAAAAATGAATTTCTGGGGGGTGAAAAATGCTCAAGCTGGTTCAACTTTGCGCACTGCCATATTTGGTAATGATACATATAAATACAAAGAAAAAGGCGACGAATATCCTATTATTTTAGAATTTGAAAAACAATTTAAAAAACAATCTATGTTTGATAGTGTTTATGTAA
>Ga0310696_10003892_pt1 | contig 18458 bp, 14 predicted proteins | sample AusTroGonzalo_MG_4_FD_203885 | JGI IMG/M metagenome (GOLD analysis project Ga0310696, IMG submission 203885) | Bovine rumen microbial communities from tropical cattle in Woodstock, Queensland, Australia - Gonzalo_02 (v2) (version 2) | ecosystem: Host-associated > Mammals > Digestive system >...
GTTTTGCGGAAAACGTGAGGAAGAGCAGTTGTCACTATGGAGATTATCCGGAGGAAATGAGTCTGTTGAAACAAGGAAGTGTGCGTGTCCATATTTCCCGCTTAAAGCAAATCCTTAAGGCGAGGATGACACTTGTGATGGAGCTGTTTGAGGATATCGCAGCAAGGAAATGGCACCCCTGTGAAATCCGGCAAGGCAGTATTCTGATGGTTGAACCTAATGCACACCATGGCGAAATCCTCCCAGGCATCTTCTCCTGTCTGGAAAAAGCAGGCTGGCATGTCGATCTCTTTATCCGGCACAAAAACGCCAAGGCGGATCCCTTTTGCCTGTGTCAAAAAAAACCGGAGATATATCCATGTTCGTCACTTTTGATGAAGCGGCGGCTGAAAAGAAAGGAAATAGAAAAATACGAGTATATTTTTCTAACTACAGATTTCTTCTTCGAACGGGGCTTCGTTAATCAGAATTACTGGGACTGGCTCGGCTTCATGCCCGAGGGCAAGTGCGGCACATTGATTATGCTCCACAATACCGATGAAGAAAACATGAAGGGAATCAGAAAAAGCATAAATGACAGAGTGCACATGTTTTCCCTTCGTGAACATCCGGAAATCCCCATGCTTTGTCCTGTCTTCTTCGGTTCTCGTCCATTGAATCGAAAACACCGAAAAGGACCGGAACCCAGACGTATTTTGATTGCAGGTTGGAAACCGCGGGATGTATGGAAAAAGTTCTATCAGGCGGCGAGAGAGTTTCTGTCGGTAAACCCGAAGGCATGCCGTTTTTATATCGTGGGACGGCTCTATCCTCCGGAGATTCCGGAAGATTTGAGGAAAAGCATGGAATTCCTGTTTGATCTTCCGTTTCGAGATCTTTATCGTCTGACTTCGGAGATGGATTATATTTTGGCCATGCTGGATCCTTCTTCGGAGGAGCAGCGCCATTATTTCAACGGAGTCACCAGCGGGATCCGGCAGTTATCCATCGGAATGAATGTCCCGTTGATTGTAGAGGAGAGATTTGCTGAAGAATATGGGTTCACCTGCCAAAATGCGGTCATATACCGGGAGAATATGCTGGATGGTCTGTTAAAGGCAATTCAACAGGATGAGCAGAGATATGACAGAATCATTGAGGGACTTTCCCTGCTGGCAAACGATATAGACTTGCAATCATTAAGCAACTTCAAAGAAGTTATGCCCGCATCCAAAAGAATCAAGGAAAACACAAAACCGATGAAAGGATGAACAAGATGTTCCATTTTATGAACAAATTACTGATGCTGAACCCTGCATATCGTCAAAGAGAGCGAATTGCACAATATCTGATCGATCTGAAGGAACAAAATAAGCAGATCTTTGCGGCAATGCTTTTTGCACGGCCGGATTGTAGAGACAAGACAACTGATTTTTTGTACGAGGATCAATTGTGCCGTTTTTTTCTCCCCTATGCTTGTTATGATGCAATTCAGAATATCATCATAACAACAAACAGTTTTTATGAAGTTGATCTGCTGCGGAAGATTAGGCCGTACATGAAAGAGGGAATGGTCTATGTTGATATTGGAGCGAATATCGGCAATCATACCGTTTTTTTCTCGAAAATCTGCAAGGCAGAGAAAGGATATGTTTTCGAACCACAGAGAAACATATTTGAAATCCTGAAGAAAAATGTATTGATAAATGGGTTGTCAGGAAAAACGGAACTGCATAATGTCTGTCTCGGAAAAACGGAAGGAACCTGCGACCTGACATCGTTCCGAATAGAAAATTACGGAGCAACTTCATTTCGGGAATCTCCGCTTGGCTCTTATCCCGTCGTTTCGCTGGATTCACTTAATATTCCGAACGTCGATTTCATAAAAATTGATGTAGAAGGAGCGGAAACAGATGTTCTTCTCGGTGCGGAAAAAACAATTTCAAGAGATAATCCCATTGTATGGTGTGAAGCACTTGACAGTAAATCTTTGAAGCGATTGATCCAGTTCTTCAAGAAACACCGGTATGTTTACCGGGAAATATCGGATACGAATTTCCTTTTTATTCCTGCGGATACCGATCCTGATCATGTATGATTTTGTACTTTTCTGCAAAACGTTTCAGGGAGATATGGAACGTTTTGAAAAACTCTATGAGTCGATTCTTTGTCATAATAAAGATGAGATTCCTCTATATCTTTCCGTCCCATCGGCGGAGCTGACTTTGTTTTCTCATTTTCACGATGAAAAGAAGTGTATCCTGATTTCCGATGAAAGTTATGCCGGACCGCACTTGATCTTGTCTTCACCTGACGTTCACGGGAACCGAACAGGATACCTTAACCAGGAGATCTGCAAACTCAATTTTTACAGAACGGGTGTTTGCAGAAATTATCTCGCTTTGGATGCCGACTCTATGTTCATAAGAGACTTTTATATCTCCGACTTCATGTTTAGCGATTCGATCCCATATACGGTATTTCACCAAGACAAGGATCTAATGATGGATCCTGCCTATTCCCGGGTATTCGGGAAAGACAGAGACAAGATGATCCGGAAAATCTGGGGCTTCATCGGCCTTCCCGATACAAGATACCGTACCTGTCACGGATTCCAAAATATGAATTGCGAAGTCCTGGCATCCCTGCATAATGACTTTATGAATCCCCGGGCGCTTACTTATGGACAGCTTCTTCAGATCGCTCCTCTTGAATTCTCCTGGTACAATGCCTGGTTTCAAAAATGTCGAAAGGTGGAAGAGTATTCCGTGGAACCGTTTTTCAAATGTTTTCATACCCGCGCACAATACTTCTTTGCAAAACTGCAGTTTCTGTCCGTTCAGGATATCAAAACACAATATGTCGGGATTGTGCTGCAGTCCAATTGGAACAGTAACAGCTCTATGATAAAGTACGATAGAGTATACACATTTCTCTTTATTCTCCACTATCTTCTTTTCCATTTTCTGCTTCGCCGGATCTGAGAAAAAGATTATGGGACGATCCTGAAGGAAGGTGGGAGGATCACGTCTTCCCCAGAATTATTAGCGGAGACGAGTAAACCCCGGATCTTTTTTCAAAAAATTCTTGATTTTTTCGGAAAGCGTGCTATTTTATAGGATTTCACACTCGTCCGGGCCGCAAATCAACCAACCGGCGGACCGGAAGAGAACACTTAAACAAAAAGGCCGACTTGCCGCACGGGCTTCAGGAACCCGCGGTTGAAAGGGCCGAAACGAAGGAAAGGGCAGAAAAATGCCGATCACAGTCAAAGACCTGTTGGAAGCCGGATGCCATTTTGGACATCAGACGAGACGCTGGAACCCGAAGATGAAGGACTTTGTCTACGGGGCGAAGAACGGAATCTCCATTATCGACCTCACGAAGACGATCCGTCAGATCGGCGAGGCCTGCAATTTCCTTCAGCGTGAAGTGATGGACGGCGCGCGGATCCTCTTTGTGGGGACCAAGCGTCAGGCGCAGCAGATCGTCAAGGAAACTGCGGAAGCCACCGGCATGTTCTACATGTCCGAGCGGTGGATGGGCGGCACCCTGACCAACATCGAAACCATCAAGAAGTCCATCCGCAAGATGCGCGACATCGATGAGACCATCGGCGGCGACAACGCGGCCGGGCTCAAGAAGAACGAGATCGCCATCATGCAGCGCGCGGCGGTGAAACTGCATCGCGACCTGGACGGCATTGCCGACATGAAGAAACTGCCCGATGTGGTCGTGGTCATCGACGTCTGCCATGACAGCATCGCCGTAAGCGAAGCGCGCAAGCTGAATATCCCCGTGGTGGCCATTGTGGATACCAACGCGAACCCCGAGCTGATCGACTATCCGATCGCCGCCAACGACGATGCCGTGAAGTCCATCAAGATCATTGTCGATACGCTGGTGGAGGCCATCAAGGACGCTTCCGAGCTCTACAAGGCGAAAGCCGCCGAAGAGAAAGCCAAAGAGGACGATGAAAAGGCCAAGGCGAAAGCCGAAGGCGCCGACGAAGCCGCGCCCAAGAAGGCCCCCAGAAGCGCTGCCAGCCGCCGCGCTCCCGCGAAACGCATCGCCAAGAACGCCGACGGCGAAGCTGTCGAAAAGACGGCCGGCAATCCGGAGCCTGCGGAAAAGGAGCCCGTGAAGAAGGCCGCTCCCCGTCGCAAACCCGCGGCGAAGAAGGAAGTGAAGAGCCTCTCCGAGATCAAGAAGTCGGATGTGGCCCCCACTGCCGAGTGAGTATCAACAACAGGACATACGAAAAGAAGGAAAACATACCATGGCCGTGACAATTACAGCCCAGATGGTGAAGGAACTCCGCGACAAAACCAGCGCGGGAATGAATGAGTGCAAGAAGGCTCTGGTCGAAAACGACGGCGACATGCAGGCGGCGGTGGAAGCCCTCCGCAAGGCCGGTATCGCCAAGGCGGAAAACCGTCAGGACCGCGCCACCAAGGAAGGCGTGATCTGCGTCTCCGGCGAAGGCAAGGCCGCCGTGATGCTGGAAGTCCTCTGTGAGACCGACTTCGTTGCCAAGAACGAGCAGTTCCTGGAATTCGCCAACGGCGCGGCGAAGCGGACGTTCGATGCCACCAGCGGCAACGGCGACGTCACCGAGATCGCCCGTACGCAGGAAGCCGAAGAACTCGGCGCCCTGTTTGCCAAGTTCGGCGAAAAGATGATGATCCGCCGGGCTGTCCGCTTCGAAGCGCAGGACGGCGCGGTGATCGCACCCTATCTCTACGGGAACGGCAAGATCGGTCTGCTGGTGGAAATCGGCGGCGAGTTCGACGATGCCCTGAAGCATGACATCTGCATGCACATTGCGGCCTTCAAGCCCATGTACGTCCGCAGCTCCGAAGTCCCCGAAGCCGCCGTTGCCAAGGAGAAAGAGATCAACGCGGCTCAGCTGGCCGAGCAGGGCAAGCCCGCCGCCATGATCGAAAAGATCCTCAACGGCAAGATCCACAAGTGGTTCGCCGAAGTCTGCCTGGTGGATCAGCCCTGGATCAAGAACGACAAGAGCTCTCTTTCCAAGCTCTATCCCAAGGTCAATGTCATTCGCTTCACCCGCTGGGTGGCTGGCGAGGAAAACTGACGTTCCCCCTCGGATGCATCATTCCGAAAGCAAAGCGGATCTCTCCTTCGGGCGGATCCGCTTTTTTCGTATGCGGATTCCCGGAAAAGCGGTTCTGCGCGTTTTCCTCTTTCTCTCCCTTCTGATCCCGGACCTTTCCTCCGCGGCTGAGAAGGAGATCCTGCGCATTCTCCAGACGACGGATTTGCATGGCGAGTCCGGCTTCTTCACGAGAAAATCCGGCGTGATCCGGCTGGCCTCGGTCATTCGCCGGGAACGGGAGGAGCACGGAGGGGAAAACGTTCTGTACATCGACTGCGGCGATCTTCTTCAGGGGACGTTTTCCGCGGCGCAGGACCGCGGCGAGAGCATGCTCGAAGCGCTGAATCTCCTGAAATGCGATGTCTGGGTGCCCGGCAATCACGATTTCGACTTCGGGACCGCCGTGCTGGCCGATCGGATCCGGAGTTTCCGGGGAACCGTTCTGGCCGCCAATCTGATTTTCGAAAAGGACTCGCCTCCCTGCCGGAAGTGGGCTCTTTTTCACCGCGCGGGATTCCGGATCGCCGTTATCGGATGCATCCCGCCGTATCTTTCCCACTGGCTGGCGCCCGCGCAGATGGAGGGAGTCCGCACGAAGAGCGTGGAGGAGGCCGTGGCTGAAGTCATGCCGGAAATCGAGCGTGCGAAGCCGGATCTTATCATTCTGGCCGTTCATGAAGGCCGGTTCACCGCCGGACGTTTGAGGAAAGGAAAGCGGACGGAACCTGTGATCGCCGCTTTGCCGGAAAAATTTCCTGGGATCCGGGTCATTCTGGGCGGACATACCCACGAAGAGGTCCTTTTCGATAAGTTCTGGCCGGATACGGTATATGCGCAGGCGCCCGCTCTGGCGGACGGACTTGCGGAGGTCACCGTCCGGAAGCAGGGGGACGATCTGGTGTTTCAGACCCGTCTTTTCCGGGCTGCGGACGAAAAACCGGATCCGGAGCTTCTGAACTTCTTCCGTCCCCTGGAAACCGAAAACCGGAAACGTATGAACGAGCCGGCGGCCTTCATCCCCTTCGTCCTGAAGCCGGAGCAGGGCGGAAAGCCGTCTCCCGCGGCCGGTCTGACAGCGGAAGCCGTACGGACGGGGACCGGTGCGGATGCGGCATTCTGCTCGGTGTCCGGGAAGGTTTCCATCGGGCCCGGCAGGATCACCGAACGGGATATCTTTCTTCTGATGCCGTATGAGAATCTTGTCCGGATTCTGACCCTGACGGAGGAACAGACCCGGTCCGTTCTCGAGGAACAGCTGTCCGTTTCCGCGAAAGTCCCGTCTTTGCACGCATCCGGTCTGGAATACGAGGCCGATCCGCAGGGGAAGATCCGGGGCAGGCTCCGGATCAACGGGGGCCCCTGGCCCGAGGGGAAAACGGCCAGGATCGCCTTCAGCGCCTTCGATGCAAGCGGCGCGGGCGGACGTTTCCCGGTCCTCCGGAAGCTCTCCGCCGAGCACGGAGAGGATACTCCATTTCGGATCCGGGAGCTGATTCGCCGGTATCTGCTGGAACGGTATCCGGGAAGAAACGAAAAATAAGGGCGAAAATAATCATTTCGGCACTTGCGAAAGAGGGAAAGATGCGCTATACTTCCGGGTAAACGGATTCAGAAAGGAAAACGGATCATGTTTTTGAAAAAATCTCTTCTCTTTGTCATTCTTGCAGCAGCAGTTCCGCACCTTTTCGCGGCGGAATCCATCGTAGTGGAAAAATCGGCCAGGAACTCCAATCCGACCCTGGTTTTCCAGGGAACGGAAGGCGACTCCACGCTGAGCGAGGCGCTGCGGACCTCCTTCCTGTACTGCGGCTGGTTCGATGTGCTGAAGGATAAGCCCGGAGTCAAAAGCGATTACACGATCCGCGGCCAGGGAAACGGCCGTACGGTCACGCTCCGGATCGAAAACTCGGCGGGGGCGGAAGTCGCCACCGTCAGCGCCCGGGGAGATGATCCGGCGGACACCGCGCACGGGGGCGTGGACGCCGTGCTGAAGGAACTTTTCGGCGTGCCCGGGATCTGCCGGAGCGAAATCGTCTTTACCGTCGACACGGGCGGAGGCAACCGGGAACTGGTCGTCTGCGGCTTTGACGGACGGGATCCCCGGAAGATCACCAGCAACCGGAAACTGTGCATGGATCCGGTGTGGTCGCCCGACGGGAAAAGCATCGTCTATTCTCTGTTCACGGGAGCCGGCACCTGTCTGGTGCAGTACGATACCGTGACAAAACTTTCGCGTCGTCTTTCCAAGTACAGCGGACTCAATGCCGGGGGCGCCATTTCGCCGGACGGGAAGACCATCGCCCTGGTGCTCAACCGGGATAATCAGGTGGATCTCTACATCCGCTCCCTGGAGGGCTCGGATCTCCGGCGCGTCACCCGTGACAAGGCCGTGGAAGCCAGCCCCTGCTGGTCTCCGGACGGCAAGAAGCTCTGCTTCGTCTCCGACTCCTCGGGGCGTCCGCTTCTCTATACGGTGGATCCCTTCCGCGGTGGCCGTCCCGAACCGCTGCGCGGTCTGGCCGGCAGCGAACGGGTCACGCCCTGCTGGTCCCCTCTGGGCAAGCTGACCTATTCCGCCAAAGTGGGCCGGGATTACGTCGTGGCGGTGGCGGATATGACAACGGGAAAGCCGGTCATGGAAACGGTGGGGCCCGAGGGAAAGCCCGCCTCCATCGCGGGGGAGGGGCCCGTCTGGGCGCCGGACGGACGCCATGTGGCGGTGGCGGATAACGGAGTCATTTATATTGTGGATACCTGGCTCGGGAAAAAGAGACCGCTGTTTTCCAAATCCGGCAAACTCAATCAGCCGGACTGGTCGCCTCTTCTGAAGAAGTAAAGGAGGCGGACGTATGGCTGGCACTTTCCCGGGCGCGGAGGAGTGGCTGAACTCCATCGGCATGATCGGGATCCGGATGGGGCTGGAACGGACCCGGGAGCTGTTTCGCCGGGCGGGCAGCCCGGAACGGGATCTTTTCTTCCTTCATGTAGCCGGGAGCAACGGAAAGGGATCTGTCTGCGCGTATCTGGAGGCCGCGTTCCGGTCGGCGGGGCTCCGCACGGGATTTTACAGTTCGCCCCATCTGATCTCGCCGTGCGAACGGTTCCGGATCGATGGCGAGCCTGTTTCTGCCGATGTGCTGAACGAGGCGGCGGAGCAGCTGTTCCCCGAAGCGGAAGCCATGAAGGCCGAAGGGAAAGCTCCCACGTATTTCGAAATCGTCACCGTCCTGGCCGCCATGATTTTCCGGAAGGCGGCCTGTCAGGTCGTTCTGTGGGAGACCGGCATGGGCGGACGTCTCGACTCCACCAACGTCCCGGACACCCGTGCGGCGGTCATTACGGGGATCTCGCTGGAACATCAGCAGTTTCTGGGGGACACGCTGGCCAAGATCGCATTTGAGAAAGCCGGGATCATCAAGCCGGGAAAGCCGGTCTTCTGCGCGGCGTCCACCCCGAAGGAGGCGCTGGATGTCATCCGGGCCCGGGCGGAGTCGCTGAACTCGCCGTTTACTCTTTCCGCCCCGATCCGCGAGGGAGACCGGACCATCCGTCTGCCCGAAGGCGACAGGGGATTTCTCCAGACCTTCCGGCTGGAAGACGGCACACGGCTCTCCACGCCGCTGGCGGGCCCTCATCAGCGCCGCAATGCCGCATTGGCGTACACGGTCCTTCGCCATTTCGCTCCCGGGTTCGGTTTCTCTCCGGAGAAGGCGGCGGAGGCTTTTCAGACGGTCCGGTGGGACGCCCGGTTCCAGTTCCTGCCCGGCCTCCTTCTCGACGGCGGGCACAATCCGGAAGGGATCGCGGCGCTGGCCGATACGCTGGAAGAACTCTATCCCGGCCGAAAATTCCATTTCCTCTTCGGCGCGTTTTCCGATAAGGACACCATGCCTTCGCTGTCCCGCCTGGCGCCTCTTGCCGAATCCTTCACCTTCCTTCATCTGGAGGATACGGACCGGGCCAGCCGGAGCGGACGGTCCCTGGGCGACGAGCTTGCGGCCTGTGCTCCGGGGATCCCCTGGGATGAAACCACGCTGGAGGAGGCGCTGCTGCGGCCGGGCGGGAATAAAATTCTGTGCGGGTCTCTGCACCTGTGCGGAGAGGCGCTTGCTTTTTTGAAAAAGCGGTGTATAGTAGGATCAGGAAGCAGGAGTTCATTCCTCTGAACAATGAATACTTCAAAGCCGCCCAGGCTTTAACGTACAACAGATGTGTTGGAGCGTTTATGATACCCTGCTTCTGTTTTTTTTCTCCGGATCCGGATAACCGGGCCGGATCATCTCTGTAATTCTGCATGAGGCGGGAGACGGATCGTGGCGGAAGGAAAGGGGCCGGAAAAAGGATCGGACATTCCTGCGTTCGGCGCCACCGGACGCAGAGTTGGCGATTATCTCCTCGGGCAGATGATCGGCGCCGGCGGCATGGGCTCCGTCTTTCTGGCGAAACAGATCTCCATGCAGCGTCTTGTGGCCGTCAAGATCCTCCGAGCCGACTATTCCGCGCAGCCGGAATACACGGAGCGTTTCTTCCGGGAAGTCCGTCTTCTGGCGAAACTGGAAAATCCCTACATCGTTCAGGCCATCGAAGCCGGCGTGGACAAGTGGACCTGCTTCTTCGCCATGGAGTACGTGGACGGCCGGGATCTGAGGACGGAGCTGGCCATTCAGGAGCGGCTCACCGAAAAGGAAGTCCTGTCCGCCGCCCGCGATGTGGCGCGGGCCATGGGCTATGCCTGGAGCAAGTTCCATATGGTCCACCGGGACATCAAGCCCGCCAATATCATGCGGACCAGGGCGGGCGGCACGAAGCTGCTGGATGTGGGCATATCCAAAATCATGAATCCTTCGGGCCGTCATACGGAACTCACCGCTTCGGGCGTCATGATCGGATCTCCGGTTTACATCAGTCCCGAACAGGCCCGGGGAAGCAAGGAGATCGATTTCCGGTCGGACATCTATTCGCTGGGGATCACCATGTATCATCTGCTGGCCGGGCATCCGCCGTATGACTCGCCGAATGCCACGTCCATTGTTTCCATGCACCTCAAAAATCCGGTGCCTGTCCTCCGGAAGGAGGCCTCCGTCACTCCGGGAACGTCCACGCTGATCCATGAAATGATGTCCAAGGATCCCGCGGGAAGACCGGCCGGCTGGGAGGAGATCGAACGGCGGACGACGAGGCTTCTGGCGCAGTTCGAGACCGTCCCCATATCTCTTGCCGACCTTGCGGATGTGGACGGAGATCCCGTGAAAAAAGGGGCGAAGCCCTCCGAATCCTTTCTGCACCGCAAAAAGGTCCTCCTCGCCGTCGTGACCGGACTCCTGATCCTGGCCGTGCTTCTTTCGGTGCTGATCTTCTTCATCCGGAAAAACCGCGCGGCCGCTCCCGCCGCCGGGCAGGGGAACGTGGTGGAAAACGCCGTCCCCGCCGGGCCGAAGACGGATCCGGATACCGTCCGGCAGCCGGTTCCCGACTCCGATCCGGCCGAACGGCGGAAAACGGAGATGACGGTTCTGCTCCGGCTTTCGGGTGAACGGGAAACGGCAAAGGATTTTGCGGGTGCTCTCCGGATCTGGCAGAACTACCGTCCCCCAGCCGATCTTCAGAACGATCCGGAACTTCAGCGGAACGTGACGGAACAGATACGCTATCTGGAAGAGCGGCTTCGCAAGCAGCGCGAAGATGTGACGCCCTGACGTCTTCTTGTTTTATCTTCTGCATATTTCACAAATGTATGGACCGGAACGGCGGTATGACCGCGCAACAGCAGGTCTCGTCCTTCCCGGATTTCCTCTTCCCTCTCTCTTATCTCCCCCGCATCCCTGTCGAATGTGCATAAAAAAAGACACCCTTCCGGGAGGGAAGAGTGTCCTTGCATCCTGGATCGGCGGAGTTGCCTTCGCCGATCCGGAAACCCGTCACAAAATCAATACTTGACAGCGTCGGCGGTCAGCTTGACAGTGATTTCGGTGATGCCGCAGATGGTGTTCTGCTTGTAGTCGATCTTGACGTTGGTCAGATCGGTGGCATCCTTGGCCTGCTTGAGAGCCTCAGCCTTCAGAGTCTCGTAGGAGGCATCGCCCAGGTTCACGCAGGTGAAGAAGCTCTTCAGCGTGGCGGTGGCGGTGACATCGCGCTTCACGATCTTGGCGCCGGCGGCAGCGTACTGCGGAATCACGGCGTTGGCGGAGACCTGAGAGTAGAAGTTCGGGCCGACGGAAGCGGTGGTGACGGAACCATTGTTGGTCGCGACAGCGGCGCAGCCGGTCATGACGAGGGCAGCAACCATGGCGCTGCCGGCGAGGAGAAGGGACTTTTTCATTCGAAAAACCTTTCTGTTAACGTTTTGACCCGGGCTGTGAGCGCAAACCGAATGCGCCGCACCTCCGGATCGTTGTTCTTGACATAAATATAGTTCCATCCGCGTGCATTGTCAAACAGAAAAATGTTTTTTTTGAAAAAAATCTTCCTGTTTGAACGTGTTCAGCGGAATCGGGATCCTTCCTTCTTATCTGCTTTCCCAGGACATATTGCCCAGCAGGCCGTCGTTGAAGAAGACCGGCTTGAATCCGTTTTCCACATAGAGCCGGGCAGTGAGCGCGATCCTGAGAAGAGCAAGGTTCATGCGCAACAGAAAGAGACCGTCGTTACGGTGTGAGCCGCACGCTGTTCTCCCCCATATAGTAGATGCTCAACGTGGTAGTCCCTGTATTGTAGACCACAAATTCCGGGTTGACGGTATTGGTCCGGCGGATGACGGCCTCCGGTTTGAGCGTGGAAACATGTCCATCCACGAACAGAAAATTTCCTGATCCATGGTGTTTGAAATAGGCGCTGGCATATCCGTTGGAATATCCGGCTCCGTACAGACAGGTCCTGTTGGTGGATTGGACATGGTCGTTGAACGAATCTGCGGCCAGGACCGTGTTTTGGGGAGTTCCATGAGTATTCGGGAACCATTGAGATGTCTCAAAAACCGCACGTCTGAACAAAGGCATGGTATAAGGAGCCGTGGGGGTATAGCTGTAGGCGTAATAACAGAAATCTCCATTGTTCTCCAGACCGCAGTAAAATACCGAAGGAGTCATTTTGAGACGGGCCTCATTATCGGCGGCAGCGGCCAGCTCAGTCGTGGAGGGGCCCCCGACATACACAGCCAGCTGTCCGACGGCACTTTGAGGGTATTCCAAAATAGTTCCCTGTCGATGCAGAAAGAATCCGTTGTAGTCGTTCCCGTACTGGATTCCCGCCAGTCCGACCTGCTTCAATTTGTTAAGACAGTCTATGGAATTTGCTTTTTCCTTGACTTTTCCCAGCGCGGGCAGAAGCATTCCAGCCAAAATGGCGATGATGGCGATCACGACAAGCAATTCGATCAAGGTAAATCTTTCCGAAATCATGCACCGATTCAGCTCATTTTTCCGTTTGATCATGGTTCGACCTTTCATTTATCATTTTCTGTTTTTTACGTCGGCAGGATGCAAAGGCTTCGCATCAGGCACAGTCGTTCGGGCTCGATCAAGAGCCTCGAAATACGTCATGGCAGCCTTAAAAACAGCCGTTTCATCGGCTCCGCCTATCCAAAGTGTATCGGGATCGACCAGTCTGACGAACCCGGCTGGACGCAACTCGCCGGGACCAAAAGCGGGAAAGTCCGCGACCGTGCCGATCAGGATTCTTTTGCCTTGTTCCGGGATATTGTCCGGAGTGACAATGGGCAGCTCCAATTTCTGCATTTTCCCATCCAGGAAACCCGGCTCGCGGTTTTGGATTTTTCCGAATCGCCTGAGGCTGGCGGAAATAAATGGTCTGTATACACTGAGCATCAGTGCAGCGTCATGAGCTTTCCCCTCCGCCGATGCAACGACCGTCGGCATGACGCCTTCCTCCATGAATGCGGTGACGGTTTTCTCGTCCAAAGGTAAATCGCATACCGGACGATAAAGCAATTCGGCCTTCCCGTCTGCAAAATTCCCGTGTTCCGGTCCGAATGATCCGCGCATATCCTCGCTTCGGCAGGCAAATCCGGAAATGCCTTTGCCCCTTAATGTCACCTTGTTTCCCTCACGACAGACAATGAATTCCGCCGGTTCTCCGGTCAGCTCCACCGCCCGCAATACGGCAAATGAGTGAGGATTGAGCGTGACTGAAAAAACCGTCTTTCCGCCGACAATTTTCTGTTCCAGTGTTCCGGATTCCGGAATAAAGCCGTATTTGCCGCCGCCGAGATAATGATTGACGACGCGCAGCTCCGCTGTGACCGGCTCCCGTTCGGGGTTGCCGATCGTGATGACCGTATCCTTCCCTTTCCCGAAACGGCCGATCCAGAGTTTTCCGGCATTCCGCACGGCCGGGATGACCTGATAACCGGCTTTCGCAATGGTTCGCAGAATATCCAGATCTTCGCGGGGGATTCTTCCCACACCCCAGCTTTTGAAAGCACAGCCCAGTTCAAGACACTTGAGCAGGGTTATTTTCGCCTGCGCATCGTAAATGACGTTCCGTTCCGCCGGGGGGATCAGGTGCCACTTGATCGCACTGTTGGCCGTTCCGGTGAAGGCCCCGGTCCAGAAGATCATAGGTTTTCGGCCAGCGGACAGCCGCAGGGGAAGTACCATATCGAGATTCATCTGAGGCTCGCCCTCCATCATGATACCGTCCGCATGAAACGCCGTGAATGGTGAAAATTCCGAGAGGGCCATATTCATGAATACGCCCATGGTCTTGCCGTCACGCTTCAGTGTGTGGATGTATTCGGCAAAGGGGATCGGCAGGATCGTGTCCGAGGTGTATATTCTGTTTTCATCATCAAAGCTCCGTCCTCTTCCATAATTCAGTTGCGAGGGTGTACGATAAACTACGCTGCTGTTCGTCATATCGAAAGAAAAGCCGCTGACCTCATAGTGTTTCACGATCTCCGCGATCTGTTCCTTCAGATAGTCGAATATCTTCGAACCGGGAGCGAAGACCGACATGGTCTTCCCTTTGTTGGACGGAATGGAAGGCATTCCGCTGCGCCCGGCGACTGCGTCAGGATAATCGATGGCGAGGTTCTGGTGTATGTCCTTGACCAGGATGTAAAAGAACATTGCCGTGGTCATGTTCCCGTAATGGATTTCATCCCGCACAAAGCGGTCGAATTCGGCGCGGTCCACCTCCGTGGTGTCAAGCACGTTTTCATATCGGCGTACCGGGTTTTTCTCGCCTTGCCAGCCTTTGCCGACCGCGTACCAGTTTCCCGATTCATACCACGGCGCATACGTCCACTCCCAGTCCATGCCGGATTGACGACTGCTGTGCAGCTGAAAGAGCCGGGTCCGGTGACTGGAACAGTGATCCCCCCCAATGCCGTAGATCCTCGGATCAATCCCGGGTACAGGCTCAAAAAATCGGGGAAAAGCTCTGTAATAATCGTCCACGGCATTTCTCCAGCCGAAATCGGGAAAGAAATCCGAGGTTATCACGCTCAACGTCTGCGGATGCTTTCTGTCAACTACAATCCGCGTTTCCAATACGATCTCATGACGATCCAGTGTGCGAGTCAGCGTACTCACCACAGATTCGGGGGAAAGAGAAACCGCCCGCCCTTTTTCCCGGTCAAACGCCGCCGCCATGGGAAACGATTCCATCAATTCATCCCGAATAACCGCCCTTTCACCAACTGCATATTCCGTATGGCCATCCCAGAGCTTTTCAGGCTTGAAATCCAGAGTCTCGCGGAATTTCACTACCAGAAGCCGATAGGAATCTCCCGCTTCAGAAAACGTAAATTTCCAGCCGTTCAGAGAGCCATGCTGCTCAGCTTCGATCCGGCATTCCAGCGTGTCGCTTGTCCACACACCTTCGATGATCTCACGTTCGGGAAGCAGCGCCGTGCCGCTTCCCGCGTCCGCTACGGTAAAATAACTCGCTCCGTGCAGCTGGAGTACAACGAATACGCAGAAAAACAGAGCAAAGAATTTACTCATTGGGAACCTCCACAGTACGGGTTTGACCGTCGCTCGTTTTCAGGTGAAGAAAATATCCAACGAGTCGCGACGGCAATATAACGGAAAAATGATTGCCGCATTTCCCGTCATTGAGCTTTTCAAAGTATTTTTTGCCGCTCTTGCCGACGACGGACAGTTCTTTCCAGTCGGCTCGACAGACTGTGATCTCCAACGTCGAGGCTGCTGGCGCAAAATAGACATCGGTATAATTGACCCAACCCTTGTATCCGCCGAAACACCCGACACGGACCTGATAATTCCTGACACCCTTCCCCGTGATCGTGGTAAATTCCCGGCAGTATTCCGTCCATTCCTTATTGTCCACGCCCGCAACAAGCTTCGGATCAATGAATTTTTTCAGAAGCGCCTCCGTGGATTTTCCGTGATACGGATAGGCTTGAATAAAAAAATCTGTCTGGCTTGGCGGCCAATGCCCCTGAGCGCTTTTGTTGTCGTGATACTCGGCACAGCGCAGCCACATGTTGGCAAAGGTCCGATAAACACGCATTTTTGTACCCGTATGATAAGTAACGCCCTCCTGAACAGGCACTGTTTGAAGAAAATATCCGTATGCCTGTCCGGGGGATTCGATCACGATCCCGCCGATGTCGCTCCGGAAGGAGAATTTTGCCTTGGAACAGTTGTCGAACTCCCAGTCCTGCGGCATCCCATCTGCATCCCTAACGGAAAAATCCGCATTTTTCAACATGTTTTCAGGATAGATCCGGGTCATGGACACATCCCCGGCGGACAGCCACGACGCACTGCAAATAAGAGCCGCAAAGATAATCTCTTTCCTCATAGTATACCTCGTTCTTCAATTCTTAAGGTCTAATCTATCCGAAAAAATTTATTTTGCAATGAAGATTCAGGCAATATTTAGCACAAAACAGGCAAACTTCAATTCCGTCTTTTTTTCCACTGACCGGGCCGTTCGTTCAGGTGCTTCCGATAGATACGGCTAAAGTAATTACAGTCATCAAATCCGCATTTCGCGGCAGCTTCCGAAATTGCCAGACCGTCGCGAAGAAATTCCTGTGCTGCCTTCAACCGGAGTATCAACAGATAGTGCAGCGGTGTCTGCCCAAAAGCCTTTTTGAATGTTCGAGTAAACGTAGACTGGGACATTCCTGCACGTTTCGCCAGGGCAGACATATTCTGAGGCACTGAAAAGTTGTTCAGCATGTACTGGAGAGTCTGCTGAAATTTTTCAGGCAGCGGCACCGGCATACTTCCTTCACAATCCGGAGCAAAGCTCTCCAGCAAAACAGGGATCGACTGCAAGAATGCCCCATAGACCGCCAGCGGTGCCCCGGGAAGACCGGATTTTTGCCATGTATCGGCTTCCACCAGGATCTGCTCCAGAAAGGCAAGACGTTCCTTCCGCAATTTGAATTTCGGATAAAATCTGCTGCGTCGGTAATATTCCGGTTTGATCCCGAAAAGCGCAACATAGCCCGGATGTCGGCAGATGTGCTGCACGGGAATATTCAATTGACGGAAGTCGAAAAGAATATTCATCAGCCGCACACCCTTTTCCTCCCGGTAACGGTGCGACCCGCCAGGCGGGATCATGAGCACATCTCCCGAAGAAATGACATCTTTCCCATATTCGGTTTCATAGATCGCGGTTCCCTCAAACAGGATCGCAATTTCAGAAAACTCATGAGAGTGAAATCCCAGATCATGACTGTGATCGGTGTAGTACACCCTCACCGGAAGCTGCCCTGAGGGAAAGTAATCCGCACTTTTCAGTATCTTGCCCATACATTTCTCCTCTCCTCGCACTGCTTACTATATCGCGCGATTACGAGGAATGCAAGTCGGAGTTTTCCTCTCTCCTGATTGAGGCACTGCGGGGATGCCGATCACTAGTCGTTTTTCCAGGACATATTGCCCAGCAGACCGTCGTTGAAGAAGACCGGCTTGAACCCGTTTTCCACATAGAGACGGGCCGTGAGCGCGATTCGTTCCATGTGATCCGGCAGATAGTTCGGGTAGCTCGGGAAGGTGTACTGCTCGTGACTGGCGAAGCTCAGAGCATCGATCCCGCGCGCTTCGACGTCCTTCATGATCGCCTCGAACCGTTTCGGGATCTCCGCCAGCGGCACCAGATTGCAGCAGATCGTGCCCCGGTAGAACAGGAAGTCCAGCGACGGGTCGTAGACGGCACGGTATTTTTCCAGATACCCGGTTTCCTCCTGGAATCCGTAATGCATATCAAGTCCGTCCGTGGGCGCCTGCTTGTCCTCGCCCGACATGGAGCGGTTCTGCACCTTCTCCATGTCGCCGCCCTTCTGGCGCTCGGCCAGACTGGGACCGCCCATCACCCGGGGACGGAATCCCTTGCCGTAGCAGCGGGAGCCCCGGCGGATGAGTTCGGCGGCGACCGCAGGGTGGATATTGCCCCAGTGGAGCACGATCGGCGGAATGAAGGTGTTCTCCCCGGCAAAGCGGATGATCTCATTTTTGACCAGATCGTAATCATGTCCGAACTCTTCCGCGGTGGATTCCAGATACGGCCGGTCCGGAAACTCGCTGTAGGAATGGAAGGATATCTTCAGCCAGTCGGAATTCGCCTCGAATTCGGATTTCCAGATGTCCGGCATTTCCTTCAGCAGAAAGCCGTTTTTGTCGTGGTCGTTGCGGTAGAACGTGTTCAGCGTTACCTTGAGCCCGGTTTCCTCATGGATCTTCTTCAGACCCGCCAGATAGAAGTGGTCGAAGGCGTGTTTCGGACGCTGTCTCGCGAGTTCCGTGAACACGAAACTGTGATCGTCGATAAAGCAGTTGAACCGCCGGAACGACTGTTTGTCCCACACCAGTTCGAGCTCCTGGGAATAAATTCCGTACGGAGTCATGACCGATGCCGTGACCGGATTCACCTTCTTTGTTAATTCGACTTCCGCCGAGAAGTTCCGGCCGTCCATTTGCGCCGGAACTCCGTTGACTTTTACCGGGTGTCCCGATTCGGATATCCCCTGCACGGTGATTTTCAAGCTCTTTGCACTTTCCGTTCCGTGATGCCGGTTCAGGATCGCCCCTTGACGATGACTGGTGATTTCGATCATACCATCTTCTCCTTGGATATTACTTTTTACCTCTTATTCTGTTCGCCCGCGCGGAAACTGATCCGAAGCAGTCCCGATGCGGCCGGATGAAATACGATGATTCCGTCGGTCACAGTATCCCGCGGAAGATTTTTGCCGTTGAGCACGGCTTCTTCCGGGACGGCCCTGATACCGCAGCGCAGCAGCGGCCTGTCTCCCGTGATCCGGACTTCGATTTCAGCGACCGCCTCCGCCGGATGCCACTGAGCCGAAACGATCCGCAGATCCTCCCAGTGCTCCAGCCAGAGCGGATGATCCCGC
>Ga0310696_10003893_pt1 | contig 18454 bp, 17 predicted proteins | sample AusTroGonzalo_MG_4_FD_203885 | JGI IMG/M metagenome (GOLD analysis project Ga0310696, IMG submission 203885) | Bovine rumen microbial communities from tropical cattle in Woodstock, Queensland, Australia - Gonzalo_02 (v2) (version 2) | ecosystem: Host-associated > Mammals > Digestive system >...
TTGCCAAACAAGCCTGTGAAGCCTGCCAGCAGCACACTGAGGTGCAGTTGCATGAAACCCTTCTTCGTCTCGTTCATCATTTCATTATAATAGAGTTGGTGGGCACCTTGTCCCATGAGAACAATGGCATCAAATCCGTTGGTGCTACAGGGGCTGGCTCAGTCAACAGACCTGCCTGATGAGCCAGCAGTCCTATGATTTCCTGAGCAGAATAACGCTCACGCAGTGAGGCCATGTCCAGACTTTGGTCACGCTTCGACAGTCGCTGTCCCTGCTGGTTACACAGCAGTGGCAGATGGGTGAACTGTGGAGCCTTGAAGCCCAACAGCTCTGCCAGCCATATCTGCTGTGGCGCCGACAGTAGCAGGTCACAGCCACGCACCACCTCTGTCACACCCATCAGGGCATCGTCGATGACCACTACCAACTGGTAGGCCCAAGCGCCATCTTTACGGCGTATGATGAAATCGCCCACCTGCTCCGCCAGGTTCACGCTATGCTTACCATAGTGCCCGTCCATGAAGGCAACCGCCTCGTCGGGCACCATCAGGCGTGTGGCAGCAGGTACACCCGGTTGTGGTGTTTTGTTCCGGCATGTCCCAGGGTACACCACCCGTCCGTCACTCTCATGAGGAGCCTGTGTGGCCAGTAGGTCGGCTCGTGTGCAGTAGCATGGATAGGTCAGTCCTCGCTGTCCGAGTTCCTGGAAGTAATGCTCATAGACCTCAGAACGCTGGCTCTGATACACCGGTTCTCCATCCCACGACAGTCCCAGCCACTGCAAATCGTCCATCAGCAGGTCGGCATACGCCTGACGCGAACGCCCTCTGTCAATGTCCTCGATGCGCAGCAGCCACTGTCCCTCCCGGCTCTTGGTCGAGAGCCACGACAACAGCGCACTGAACACATTGCCCAGATGCATGCGACCCGTGGGTGACGGTGCAAAACGACCAACTACTTTCTCCATAGATAGTTTATCATTGACTTCCATTTGTCTATCCATCCTGCCAAAGGGGCAGGACTGCTCAACAGACCGCTATTATTAAGATGCAAATTTACACTATTCTTTCTAAATTGCAAAGAAAAACGACGAAAAAGGAATCATCTGTATATGACAGGACAGCCCCGTCATGTCGAAAAAACAATCAAAAAGTCCCGATTAAGAGAAAAACTTATAAAAAAGGCCTATTATTTGTTGCGTATTTGAGAAACATTTCGTATTTTTGCAACCGAATTACAATAAAGAAATGGAACAAACGGTATTTGAACTTGATTTGTTGGAAGAAGCACGAGACTTCCTGAAATCCTTGACGAAGGAGATTCGTGGCAAGATAGGCTACAACATCCGCCGGGTTCAGAAGGGAGAACGTGACAACGAACTCTTTAAGAAACTTGATGGCACGGAAATATGGGAGTTCCGCACAATCTACAACAGGACCTACTATAGGCTGTTCGCCTTTTGGGATAAGGACATCAATACGTTGGTTGTAGCAACTCACGGTATTGTGAAGAAAACGCAAAAGACGCCGAAGAGTGAAATCACTAAGGCTGAAGGAATCAGAAAACTGTATTTTGAGAATAAAAACAAGAAGATATGAAAAAAGTAGGAGACATGAAGCTGTATAGCTTTGAGGATTTGCTGGAAGAGGATTACGGCAAAGTCGGAACACCGGAGCGCGATGCATTTGAGCGTAGCGTGGACGAGGCTGTTCAGGCCTATCGCGTGGGGGAGGCCATCAAGCAAGCGCGTGAGTCTCAGAATCTTACTCAAGCGGAGTTGGGTGAGAAAATGGGAGTGCAAAGGGCTCAAGTCTGCCGTATAGAGAGCGGGAAAAGCATTACGTTAGCTTCTATGATGCGTGCTTTCCGTGCGCTGGGCGTGCAAGTGGCATTGGAGATGAAGGGCATTGGAAAAGTTGCGCTGTAATCAAAAACCAAGCCACGCATATGACAGGGGGCATCCTCGCCCCCTATACATCAAGACTTCAGCCAGCCCCACGACATCATGGGCAAATAAGAATCTTGCCTCCTTCTGGACCAAATACGAAATCACCTATCAGACGCACTGAGCGAGGTACAATAAGTGTGACGAACTGACGGCAGGCAGCGAAAGCCATTGAGCAGATGGTCACAACACCATCAGGCACCCTGTATTCAGAGCCTGTGAACCCAACCCTTGCGAACAGTAACCTGTGGCCATCAAGGCTATACGCCACATCGTGTTCGTCAACACGATACTCTCCCTCTTCCTCAAAAGCATCCGTTTGTTCGTCACGACACGAATAACCCTTTAGCCAGAAATAGACAGCAGGCATCATCTCTGCATTCTCCTCCTCATCTTCGCTGAACACCAGCTGGTCATATTCATGCACATGTGCAGTATAAGGAATGTGCAGTGTACCAATCCTACACCCTATCAAGGCTCCAGGCTCAATCTCCTCCACACCTTCAGGAATCCAATAGGCTCCTTCCACATCAGCCCCTTTCAGCAATCGCTTTCCATCACCAGAATAAACGAAGCCGTTGGCATCCATCCAAAGACTGTCTGATTCATCCATGTCTATTTCATTTTCTATCTTTTATCTCCCCGTCACGTTCTACTTCCCCAGTCATCATGTTTGAGCGGTCATATAATGACTGCCCGCTAATCGTCTGTTCATATCATGAACAACATGATAGCAAACAATGTCTTACATTCAAATCCTCTCATCATAATTTTTTGTTTTCTCCATATATACGAGACTCCAGCAATAAACAAACTTGCGATTGCAACAAAAATCTATTTCATTGTTTGTGGGTTCGATTCTTTACTTTATATTCTTTTTCTTCATTTCTATTCCCTGAAGAAAAAAAAGTCATTTTACACTCACTTTCATTGAACCTTATAAATACGCCAACCAATGTACTATGAACAGCATCAGTTGGGCTATTCGGAGAATATAAAGCTGTTAATTCTTGCAATCTTCGTTTATCATAATTTCCAGTATTTCTCTTTGCCTTATATTTTGCCTCAACAGCCATAAGGATATCTGCCCTGCTTCCATTATTTCCTCTTGAATGAAGAATGATATCAATACGTATCCTTCCAGTGTTACCACCTTGATATTCTTCTGGTGTAACAGAAAGCATATAGTATTCAATGTCAACAAAATAGCCCTTGAAATCCTTGAATTGTTTTTGCAGATAAATCGCTAATCTACCACAAACATTTACCTCATTCATCTTATGCTCTAATAAGAATCTATCCTTTCTATAGAGCATCGCTATAGCTCTTTCAAATCTCTTTATTATTTCCTCTCTCAAATTTTGAGAGGCATTTTCTATCTGTACATCTTGGTTATTACAAATTGCTTCAAGATATAATTGAAGCTGTTTGTTGGTGCCAGACTTTATTGATGGTACATTATTATATGCTTTTACCATATTCTTAGATTCTTAACGTTCGTTTTTCTCAATTATACGCTTTTGGACATCATGTTGATATTTCACCAATAGAGTCAAAGCATTCTTGTATTAATTATAAAGTTTGAATCTTTACCCCAATATTAATATAAGTATGACAAACTCAGGGCTTAAACTTAGAGAATATGTCCGATTGTACATCAGAAAGGGATTTAATTGAACATTTCAAGTTCTTTTTTAGCTTCGTCATACCCTTCTTCTAATGCTCTGTATATGAGTTCTTTTGCCTTATCTTTATTTACAGATACACCAAGACCATCCCGATAAATCACACCTAGATAGCACAATGCCTTTGGCTTTAGCTGTCCACTATACCCGTCGCCATAATGTTCGTCATCCAGAATTGCAGACTCCAATAGCTTTCTTGCTTTTTGATAGTCTATGGGCACACCTGTTCCCTCAAGATAAATCTGGCCTAGATTACAATAAGCATCACGATAGCCCATTTCAATTTCTCGTTGATACCAATATATTGCATTAATAATATCTTTTTTATATATTAATAAAGATGCTAATTCGTCAATAGAAGCAGAATATACTCCATTTCCTTCTATTCTCTCTCTTTCCGTTTTACTTAGTTCTTTATGATTTAACTTCCTCATCCAATAATCTGCTTTATCTACATCTGTAGGTATATCAACTCTGAAATTATAACCATCAGGATATACATATGTGGAATAATCAGAAAGCCCCCCATAAGTATACATCATTCCCATCATAAACTGGAACAGATAATTGCCTTGCTCTGCTGCTTTTGTTCTCCATTCGATAGCCTTATTAATATCAGATTCAACACCCATTCCACGAGCATACATTTCTCCGAGCCTCCATTGTGCAACATCTAACCCATGATTTGCTGCTTTCTGATACCAACTAAAAGCGACATTAGAATCCTTAGACCTATTAATATCTAATGTTTCAAGCATATAATACTCTTCTGAAGACAATTCTTCGTCGAATCTTAACCCCATTCCGAACTCTGCAATTGCATTATTCTTTGCAGCGTTTTCTTTGCACCACTTTTCATTAGAGATCATGCGATATTGTGCTTCAATGTTCCCTTTATCAGCAGCAATTCTAAACAAATCCCATGCTTTTGTTTTCTCCAAAAGAGAAGGATCAATCTTAATCTTAGACAGGTTATCTGGGTATTGATCCTGATAATCTAATAATAATGTCCCCAATGCATATTGACCTTCAGGACAGCCACCTTCAGCAGCTTTCTTATAATAATTATATGCCTCCTGATATGATTCTGTTGTATTGGGATCTTCGTCATAATTTCTATCATATGGAACAAGTGAAGCCTGCCCCAATTCGTATGCTGCTGGAGCATAGCCAGCATCATATGCTTTCTCCAACTTTTCAAAAGCTGTAACTATATCATTTTGGGCTAAAGCTGTCATACCCTCGTTATATAGTTGTGGGGAATCTGACGCTTCTTTAATAATACATAGTTCATAAGTACCTTTTGACTCTAATGACGGAATACCATAATTAGTAAAGTTTACTTTTAAAGGTTTACAATCTTGCAACTTAATCACCAATTGGGTACTCTTCTGAGGCATATAGACCCAATACTCATTGGTTTTATATGCGATTCCACCAATAATTTCACCATCAAAAAGAGCGTTACGTATAGGCAACTGCACTTTAACCAATGCACATACGTCACCTTTAGGGTCCTCACGCTGGTTTGTACGAGCAGAAATGTCTGAAATACTCTGCTTGAAACTAACGACTTTTATCTCTTTCTGCGAGAATACTGAAATGCTTAAAAAAACAAGCATCATACAAATGATTTTTTTCATATCTATCAGTTTAATAGTTATTCTTTATAAATTCAGTTGCTTTTTGATAACCTTTCTTCGACAGATCACTTAATATATTATATGCATCTACTTTAAAATTTCTTGTATCTTGAAAAAGTATCATAGCCAGCAAATAACGAGCATCTAGTTCATCATCATATAGCCCTCTTAACAAATTCTCCGCTTCCTTATAATCTTTACGATCATAATATATCTTTGCCAAGCGGTAAGTTGCTCCATGATGACGATTTGAATCAAAAACAGTAGGTTTGGACAGCTTGTACAATTCTACCGCTTTCTCAAGATTCTTTTCCACATTCCTTCCTTCTTCATACATACAGCCCAATTGGAACAATGCTTCTTGCACCCCATCCTCGGCCTGATGTTTAATAAAATCTAGATCTTTTTCATCTATGGGGAATTGGTTATTTCCATAGATTCTACACAAGTCTGTTTTACTCTGATTTGAAAGACTTGATTCATATATTTTTCGATACCACTCAGAAGCCGTAAGAAGGTTCGCCTCTTCACAGATTCCGTTCTCAAAAATAACGCCAAGACATCTCATCGCTTTAGTATTACCTATTGATGCAGAGTCTAAACACAAGCGCATTACTTCTTTTTTATATGCTGGTAAACCGTTACTTTGAACGTAATCTAGGAAGAAATCATCCCCAGCCTCCTTATATCCTTTCTGGCATGCTTTTAAGTCATATTTACTCGCAGCTGTATATACAAATCTTTCTTTATATGTATCTACCCTATTAGGGCTTCGATCATGGCTTCTACCATCTCTTATTAGTTTACATGCATACACATACATCAACTCACCCGGCATAGAGTCAAGACATGTACTATCTCCCTTTTCTAATAGCTTCTCAATCCAATGAAGTCCCTTATTCTGTTCGAGGAATTCACCCTTTTGAATATTCCCTCCAACTGACAACTGAGCTAAGGCTATAATCGCTTTTTTATCTCCCCTCTTAGCAGACATGTTCAGAAACGTTTTTGCTCTTTCAGATACCTCAAAGCCGTCCAAGTTCCATCCTAAACTATATACTTTATTAATAATATCTTTTGTTTCATCAACAATATACAAATTATATAACTGTCCACCTTTTACATTTCCTATACCATACTCACTAAACAAGATTTTTTTTGTCTGGTAATCAGGATGTTTAATATTGATATGTTTGGCATCATTCGCCATAAACACCAAATAATGGTCATCTTTATACTCGACATCACCTACCACCCATCCATCAAATTCCATTCCCTTTTTAAGAGTATGAACTAACACAAGGGCACAGTCATTTCCATTAATATCCTTTCGGGGACTCAATGCTGCTGTATGGTCTTTCACATTTGGTTCGAATTTCTTCACCTCAATGTCTTGGGCGAAGGAGAATGAAAAGCCCTGTATGAAAAGGAATATAAATATAAGTTTTTTCATATTTCAATTCCGTTTAATTATACTATCTACAATGTTATCGAGTGTCTCATAGCAGAGATGTTCTCCATCATAGGATACACAAACAATATTTTGAAACTTCAACTTAAAGTCCTCTTTATCTTTGAATTCTTCTATAGTGATATCTCTACCCTTGAACTGCGTAGTTGTTCCTGGCTTTATTTTCAATTTGCTTAAACTTGCAGTCTTTCCTTCTAAAACAAAAACACCATATTTAAATGGTTCCTTCCAGAATAACTGTTCACTTAAATAGCAACTTAATTTGTATAAATCAAGAAGAAGATCTCCATCATTTACATCTTCGCGCTTTATTTCACAAACCATTATCTGGTCATCATCATTTCCCTGTGATTTATGAAGAACCAAGTCTGGGAAATTATCCCTTCCCTTTTGGGTATCTTGTTCAGAATCCTTTGCGAATTCGTCTTTAAGACACTTTCCTATTTCTCCATTTACAACAAGATTCCTGATTCCGTTTTCTTCAAGACAATTCATCCATTGGCGATATAGTTCATAAGCAAAGACACGCTCTAAATGAGCTTTCGTCCCTACAACGTTAGATGCTCCAACCTTGTCTACATCTTCGATGTCGTATTTAATGAAACTTTGATCTACTCTAAAAATAGAATCAAACAAGAATACAAACCACTTGTTGTCTTCGCCAAATGGGAGTTCAATATGTGGATATGGAATATAATTCATAACAACCTATTTTATATCAAAATCATCCAATATAAAACCTCGCGCTTGGGCATCTTTCTTTACAAACTTACATCCATTGGTCGGTCCTTCACCTCTATCTTCTTTGTTTTACCCTCATCGTCTGAAAGCATATACTTTCCGGGCATGAACATAATCGTTGCGCCATTTGTCCATTCTTTAATCTTCTTATTATTCTTGTAAATGTTTGAGGATTTGGAATGAATAGTCACTGGTGTTGCATGAATATGTGTTATTTTCTTGTTTTCTTTCAGTACAAAAGGCAAGCTACCAGTAGCAGCACTCACATCCACTTCCTTTTCCAAATCAACGTAACCGTCGGCTTGAACACGAATCTTATGCAATCCCTGTGGAATGAAAAGCTTACCCACATTTCCATAATCCATGTTATCAACAAAGACACGGGCTTTCTCAATATTACTTCCTACTATAACTTCATGCATAATTGGTTGTAGCTTGGCGGTAATAGTCTTTGCTTCAGACTTTCCTATCGTAAATGTTCCATTCTGAGAGCGGAAATTTGCTGCACTAACCGCATAGGTATATTTTCCTTCTGCCACTGGTATCTCGATTGTTCCATTGCTATTTGCCTCATACTGTTTTCCATCGAATAAGACTGCAGCATTCTTGGGTTCTACCTTAATCACCACAGAACTCTTCAAATCAGATATTTTGGGAGCGTCAAGAACCACTAAGTATGTCTTCCCCTTTTTCAAACGGCGATAGCCATAATCTGCCAAATCCAGCTGAACGGGCATATAGTCTTTATGGAGAAAGTCGAGTTTACGACTGATGGCAGGTACATAAACGGAATAGATGCCACCAACGTAACTTGCCTTGATGTACTGATTGGGATTAGAGAACTGTATGCCTTCCAGATTTGGTGTCTTTATCTTTACCAAAGCGCAAGTGTCTCCATTCTTATCCAAACAGAGTTGTTCAATTGCCGTTTTGTCTGTTGGTTGCAGCGAGACACTCTTGACTGTTATGTTCTGTGAATCAATAGGAACTGACACAAAAACTAAAAGTAATATAAATAAAAAAACATCAAACCTTTTCATCGTCTAATCTTTACTTAATGTATACAACTTCATTCCAATAGTTACACTTCCAAAGTAACCATATCCATTCAAACTTTTTGAAATATCTGCACCAATTGTGAACTTTGAAATATCAAGTTTAAAACTTGCACGTACTCCCCAATCATAACACTCTTCTTTTAATTCAAAGTGATCGCCTGACAGTTTTTCTCTATACAACTCTGCTTCGTCTTTTCCCTTTGACAGATATATTCCACGACCATATCCCCCTGCAAATATCGAAAACAAGTGTTTGTTATACTTTCCAAAAGGAATACTTATTCCTAATTGAATCGGAATATCGACAGCGATATGCCCTAAAGAATCCTCTAGCAACTCCTTTCCTTCAAAATCATCAGAATATGTGGGGGTCAGTAATGAAACACCTATTCCTTCCCTCATAGCAAGAATGCCCCCAAAATGATGAATGAAGGAAAAATCAAACTGCAAACCTCCTAATGTGAAATTTACATCTTTTTCCGGAACTATTGCTCCGATGCCGCCAGCTAAATAAAAAGCATTACGAATATTCACTTTGGTCCTCGTTCGCTCTTCTTTATGCTTCACCACTTCTTGCTTGGCAGCCTTCAACGTGAAACTTTCTGGAACCATTAAAGGGCCAACTTTTATTGAGCGTTCTTCATCCTTGTAATTCTCCGCTGTGACGCGGACGACATGGGTTCCCTCTGATAACTTCAGGTCTGACAATGATGCCTTGTTGTAAGGGACATTGTCGATGAATACGGTGGCATTGTCAGGAACGACCTTGATGGAAACTGGATACAGCTGCTCCTCAAGGACAACATCTGTTACTGTTGAGATATCATCCTCCTCTAAAGTTACTTTACCTTGCTGGCTCAGGAATCCTTTGGCCTCCACCTTATAAGAATATTCACCAACGGGTTTATTTATCATTGCCATACCGTTTTTGTTGATTTCGACCCTCTTTCCATCGAATACCAAAGTGGCATTGGCTGGCTGAATGGAAAAGATGGCGGAACGCAAATGGTCAGAAGATTCAAATATCACATCATAAGACGCCAAAGAATTAATTTCCTGATCCCAGTCGTCAAACTTGATGACGCCTAAGTTCTTTCCTTCTTTATTATTATACCTCAACGTCTTTAATCCTTCAGGTACATACACCACATATTCGCTAAGGGAGCGGTCTACGTTTCCCACAGCATCAGGGAATACGAGGTTCTCAACTCCAACGACTCCCACACGAATGATTGCACACTTTTTACCGTTACCATCGTCACGAGGGTTGGTCCTGGCTCGTGCATCCTGAGGCCTCCGATTTACAGACTTAATCGTCAATTGTTGTGCATATACGGTAGAATACACACAAATCATCAAAAGGGTAATAATCAGTTTTCTCATATATCATATATTAAATATCGAAATCACTTAAACTAAACACCTCATCCTTGGGCAAGGGATTGCCTCCAATCTTATCGGGCTGCCAAGTGCGGACGTGGATTTGAGGAGCATTTTCGTTGGTGAAGTCCCAAAGCAGGAAGAGATAACCATCATCATGATAGCGGCCACTGGTCCAACCTTGAAGGAGGGTGACGCCATAGAAGTTAGCATTGACAGGATGACGCATGACCTCAATTTCGTCGAAGGTTACCTTGATATAACTGTTACGGGCAAAGACACCACGAAGGTTCTTGATGTACTGCTCCTTGCTCTGCTTGTTATACTGAATCTTCTGAGAGGTGAAGCCCTCGGCATGTTTCGTGGTAATGACCTTACCCGTGATAATCAGGGCATCGTCGCTAAATACCTGATTGAGGAAGTTGATGTCCTTCTGATTGTAGGCTGTACGGAACTGCTCTACATAGTCAAGAATCAACTGGCGACGGCGAAGATCTGTCAGTTCGAGATTACTCTTGATGACATTCATGTAGAGGTTCATGGAGATACTGAGATAGAAACTCTCTACGTTGCCCTGCTTGTCGAAGCTGATGACTGCCTCCTGATATTCATCTTCACCAAACTCCCGCTCACCTGTTGGCATCATCATCAGGGGAATGTTGCGAACCTGATAGCCAGAACCCGTCGTAATACAATGCTCGATAATCTCACCATCCGTACACATGAATGGCGAGTTCTCCCACAACATTGCCATCGACTGCTGTACTCGGGTGCCGATATTACCCATTGCCGAGAAGTTCAGATTTCTCTTGGCCTCCTGCGCAGAATTGATTTCTGTCAGCATACGGCTTATCGTACTTTCAATCTTTGATTTGATGGTTGCATTGTCTATACCGTCAGAGATAGTAAAGGTTACTTCCTCTGCTTGACTATTAATGGCAAAGAACGCCATTAAGACAAAAACAATTAGTTTCTTCATTGTCGTTTTCATTTTAACTGGAACCAGATGGCTCCACAGTTCTTATAGTTTTTTACATTATCTTCTTTTAGTGTATTCAGATTGAATTGTTTATCACCGCTCTTGCGAAGCAATGCAGAGATGTTGCCCTGCTTATCGTACACAAACAAATGACAGTCTTCGTTTGCTGGCATTGTTGCAAATTTGCCGTAGTTACTCAGCTTGCCTTTGCTCTTTAGACCTTTGATATACGGTTCCACTTCGTAGAAACTGCGAATCAACCTCATCTGCTTCTCCTCAGAGGTCAGTTCTAAGGTGGGGGCTTTTTGCTCTTCTATTGGCGCATCTTCTGATATGATGATTGCTGGTGCAGCCTTAATCTCATTAGGCTGCGCCATAGGGGCAACCTCGAAGACTGTCACCTCGCTTTTGTCGGCTACAGGCATAATGTCATTCTTGCGAACATAGACAAAGGCACGATAGAAGTCTCCACGACGTGTCTCTAATTGTATGAAGTGTTCCTTCGCCTTGACAATGCAGACCTCAATCCCTTCGGACGGATGCTGCTCACGCACCCAATCGCCGACTTTCATTTCAAGGATGGCGCGAGCCCCATTGTAAGCCTCGTTAAGGTCTTTCATCGTTGCCTCAGCATAGATGTACATGGAATCACGCTTTATCTTGTTAATATCCTGCGCTACATTTTGCGCTACGCAAAATGATAAATGCAGAGTGATAAATGATAAACAAAAGAATAATCGTTTCATTGCCACTTTACTTTCTTATGATTTGATGATTGCTGTTTATACAGGTCCTTCACATTGTGTATAGGGATGTAGGGAGTCAACCTAACCTTCAATACTGCATTTTGGTCATCAATGAACTTGTCTGGAATAACGACAGAAAGCAGATGATGATAGCCTAATTCCTTGCTTTGTGCAATTATCAGGGCCAATATGCCATCTTCACGTTCTTCCTCAACGGCAAAGAACATCTTCAGTCCCCACTCTGCACAATAGTTCAACCACTGGCTGAGTGTTATGGTATAGCTAATAGTAGTCATGCCATAGACTGCTTGCTCCACATACATCCGATAGTCTGCATGAGGAATCAGCCCGTGAAACAGGTTGGCTGCAGAATAAGCCAGATGACTATTATCGAAGACAGGATGATAGCTCTCGCGTACCTTATTAAAATATAAGGCATCTGAAAGACTTGCCAATTCGAGGGTGTCGCCCTTAGACTGGTAGATGGAATCGGTCGTCTGCACCAGATTAGAAGGAGACGTAACGCTCTCGCTTCTTGGGGAAGCAGATAGAACGGCATCCTTGAATCGTTGAGAGGCCTTGTCTTTCTCTAATCCCAGTAATAAATCATACTGAGCAGGAAAAACGATAGTGACAAATGGTTTTTCTCCCTTCATCCACGTCACCTCATAGTAGTGGTCAAGCAGATTGATGGAGAAAGGCATAGTGTCACAGACTTGATACAAGTCAGAAGGCTTTCCTTTGCGGAAATAGACTTTGTCATCAGCCATCTTCGTCTCTATGGAAGTCTGCTTGGTGCTGGGCAGCTCACGGAAGTAACGCTCCAGAAAATCCATCACCACCGCATTGGTTCTTGGCACAGCTTCCTTCATCTCAGGGCTGAACAATTTCAAGCCCTGAGATGATGCAGAAGCGCACCATATTGTCAGTAGAATGATGTGGACTGAGCGTTTCAACATAACAATTATTTACCGATGATGATACTACCCTTCACCTGATTGTCGGAACCATACCAGATGCCTTGTACGAGATGACCGTTAGACCATTCACCAATGACATAGTCGCCAGCCTCGGCAACACGTCCCTTGGGATCTTTGCTGTCAATTACGTGAGAGGTGTTGAATACCATACGGCCATTCACATCATTGGGCCAACTTCCCTTGAATGTGGCATAGCCAAGGTTCTTACTTGATGCGGCGGGTTTTGCCGGCTTGGGAGCCGGAGTGACAGCAGGCTTCTCTACAGGAGCCTCCTCCTTTTGTGCATTGGCAGCCTCTACAGCTGCGAGGCTGTCCTTCAGACGCTGATTCTCTGCGGCCATCTCTGCTGCTTTGATGCTGTCGCTGTCAACGGGGGCAACAGCCACAGGCTCCTGCTTCGGTGTTTCTTCGCCACTACTACTAAAGGCGATGATGCCACCAACGATAGCCAGTAATACTACGACACCCGCAATGATGCCGATGAGTTTCATGTTGCCACCTTTCTTTGGTGGAGGACACTCACGAAGTGGTTTTCCGCACTCTGGGTTCTGACATACGAAATCCTTGCGAGCAGGAATTTCCTGCACTTCTTTGGATTTACATTTCTCACAATTGTCGTTCAGACAAATACCATATCTGTAGCGTATACGATCTGTATTTCTTGTTGCCATAATTATATCTTTACTTTCTTGTTATACATAATTCTGTTTACATCATTGGAGGAGGCGTTGGGCCACCTGTTGGAGGAAGTGGTGGCATTGCCGGGGCAGCTGGCGCAAATAGGGCCTGCAATGCAGGTACCTGACTGGCAGGAGCCCATGTAGGCATACCCTCCATCCATACCATACTTTGAGGTGTTAACTGGCCGCCTTGAACCATCTGTTGGCACATCTCCATGTTGTATGGGCCATACTGCTGTCCGGCAACTGCAAGAAAGAGTTTGATTTCTACCTGTGGGACTACAGGTGGTGGAACTGGAGCTGCGCCTGGCATTGACGGGGGTACAGCCGGACCGGCCTGAGGCTGGGATGCTGTAGCTGTTTGAGCTTGTGCTGCCTTTGCTGCAATCTCCTCTGCATTGTCAACAGCAAAGAGAGACGGGAATTGAGAGCCATCTCCCTCACTATGCAACAGGATAGCATTACCCGCATCAGTAGCAGGATTTCCTGTATGGAGGAATTTTTCATATTTTTCTTTATACGGCTTCATCCAGTCGATGGCACGGATGGGGAAACAATAAGCAACCGTAATAATAGAAAGCTCGTCCTTGCGGGGACTCTTTCGATTCACCACGATGGTGGTACGTGCGGTACTCTGATTGAATGAATTCTTGAAAGCATCCTCTAACTTGTCTGCAAACTTCTTTAATCCTTCATTGTCGTCTGGTGAGGGAATAGAGACAAGGATTGTCTTCTTGTTAATGCTTGCAGGGTTCGTAGGACTCAGGTTTCCTTCGTTGTTACGAAGATGTAACTGAATCTGATCGTTATTAAGTTTCAAGAAAACACCGCTCTGGTTGACTATCTTTGATGCAAAAGCCTTAATCTCGTCATCAGTCTTCAACTTCTGCTGAAGTTGTGTGAGAATATTCAGGCCCAAGACCTTCTTGTCGCTTTCAGCCTTTTCGTCGTGCTTGGTCTTGACAATCTGTGAGAGTTTAATGTCGAACGCATCCTTAATGTCATCTACATTGACATCGTTGGCCAGGCGACCAAAGTTGGTAAAATCTCCTTGTGGCAGAATGCTTTCACGGATCTGACGGGCGATATTTGGCATGTCAACCTTGTCAACTTTCAACTCTACCTCGAACTCGCTCATGGTTTCGTCTTCACTTACTTCGATGATAGCGCCCTTCATGTCCTCAAGCCCCTTATTAACCTTGCGTTGGGCAGTAACGAGTCGCTCTGTCTCGTCAATGGCATCATTGATCTTCTGTCCAAAAGCAGAGATGTCTGCATCCATCTTACCCATCTCAATATACACGCGAGCAGCCAGTTTCTTAGCAAACTCTAAAGCAACCAGCATTGTTTTCGATGTGTAATAATCGGTAAGAATCTCTTGGTGTTCAGCATAGCGCTTGGCACCCTTTCCAATCATATTCTGAAGAACGCCAAGACGACTCCATTCAGAAACATTGTCACTACGGTCCATATCAACAGCCTCGTAGTTTTCTTTCTCTTCTTTCGACTTTGTCTCTAAGTCAGTTCTTATTTCTGTTACTTTCTCCAGTAATAACTTCGAGACTTTCTGAAGTTCAACTATAGAAACGTCGCCAACCTTCCACTTGTCATACAATTCACATTCAACGGTATGACGGATTTCACGAGCAATCTCGGGAATAGCTTTTTCTTTTCCAGAGAAAAAGGTTTCAACACCTTCTTCACGGAAATGGTTAGCGTAAAATTCTCCCATGATATTATCCAACTCATTAAGAGGATTACTAGCCTTCTTTGCTTCCTCTGCATAGCCAATAGCTTTGTCATGCCAGTAATCGTTAAAACGAGGATAATCAGTATCTGACTGCAACACTTTCAACTCGTATGTCAAATGTAGATCATCCAACATCCATTTCTGAAGGTTGTCACTATTCAGATAGTCTCTACGATAGTCCTTGTTACGTTCTTCGTTGACAAAGCCCTGATTTTCGCGCCAGTTATTATACTTAAACTGGTAAAGTACGCTTTCGCCCACGGTATAAGTAATGTGTTTCAAAACACGAAGCTCCGGATACATTACTCGCTTGATACCAAATGAATTCACTTTTTTGGTACGTGCGACAGCAATACTTCCATTTGATTCGGGGTTAGCAGTCTCGTCATACTCTAAAGCGAAGTCATCCATATTCTCAAAATTATAAGCACGAATCATGTCACTGTTAATCTGATCTTGCTCATTGATAAAGAATATACGGGCAAAGATGTAGTCGCTTACAATCTTAGGCAGTTCCTGGAGCGAATTAATGGTCAGGCCATTCTCATTCACATTGCTATAGATTGTCAAACCATCAGCAACGCCCTTTACGCGGTCGTTATAGAGACGGGCTTCGCCACCACCTGTCACATCCTGTGGGAACCAACGGCCTGCCTGAAGTGCGTTTAACTCATTCATGGCTGCATAACCATTCTGGTAATAACGGCCCTGATCCATATCGCTCTTGGGCAAGTTCATTTCAGGAATCATTGCGTATACAGAGATTTTCGCGTCGGGGAATGCCTTACGGCTTTGTACAATTACGTCAATTATAGAACCAGAACCTGTACCACCACAAAGACCAGCAAAAATATGAATGTTCGTATTGCTGGCATCACCAGATATTTTCTCGCAGCGTGCGTATGCATCCTTAAGGCTGTTCACATATCCTACTGCATTGGCAGCAAAAAGCAAACGACCTGCCCTTCGTTTCTGGCCTGCAGCCTGGCCTAAAGAACCTATGGCAGACTTTACTGCAGCTACATTGTTAACAATACCTTTTACAGAAGGATAGTTACCAATATGATCAAGAATGTGTTCCACATCAACTGCCTTGATGTTTAGAAATTCGTTTCTTGTAAATGAGGCATCTTGTCCCATTACTCTAAAATCAGGACGAGCCTTTCCGTCCTGAGGCATCATCTCTTCCGTGGAATCAACGTAAAGAAGAGACACTGGCAGTTTCTTCCGCTCATCTTGAGTGGGGAACTCTTCAAATAATCTCATCTTAAAGGCACGGAGAATCTTTCCTCCCGTACCTCCTAAACCAACCAAGATGTGGTTGCTGTTACAAAAACTTGTTGTACTCATATAGTTTATAGATTTTAATTAGTTATCTTCTTGCTCTTCTGTTTACTCTGCGCCGCTCTGTATGTACAAATCTTTCACTTTGACGCAATGGCTTGTATATACGAGACATTGACTTGATGACGCAGATTGCTCCGACAATCACAAACCCTAAACACCAAAGTATGCGACGGAAAATATACCAACGCATGAACGAGCGCAGTTCGTCAGCCATAGCACGTGGAAGCTCTTTAGCAGTATAGCCAGAAAATGTTCCACCGCCTATGTAATAATGAAGAATGGGAAATCTGTCAATTATCTCCTTAATGATACCATCAGACTCTTCTGTCGTCACATTGTCTGTCGCCTCATATACGCTATTAACAATGCGGGTGATTTCTGTCTCATAATAATCGGTGGTGTCAATTATCTTGAGGGAGCCAACAATTAAGATACATTGGAATGATAAAAACAGGAACAGAAAGGCTCCAACTGCATAGCTAACGGGCGAGAACGTGGCATCCTTATACCATCCTTTAATCAGAAGTACGAACAAGGCCATACATACAATTGCAATAAGGATGCCCCAAATCACACTACTAAAGGAATACCTAAGTATGTCATACAGTGCCCACCACATGTGCACATTCATGATTAATCGCCTATAACGCCCCAAATTCAGCAGTTAATAGAAAACGTTCTTGCAAAAAACGCGAAAGACGTGGGAGTTCTTACTTCTCGCTTACCCCGCGTGTGGGCTCTCGCATTGCCATGTTCCAGGATAAGCAACACGAGTTAGCCCACGTCATGATATACTGTAACTGGTTACAATACCCCCAACGTAAACGTTTCGGTTGCATATCTTTCGGTACATTGAATTTTCGAGATTCACACACAAAAGATAACGTTCGTAAACGTCCTTATTCCAACATGTTTTTGACCCTCTTGCCCTTGCGGGTTAACTTAGTCGATGGCAAAGATAAAGAATAATTCTGAAAGTAGCAAGAAAAACTCGCATTTCTTTGTCTTTCTCTCGTTTTTTCGTAACTTTGTCCCCCAAATTCATAATATCATCACGACATGAGCAGACTGATTATTGACGCACACAGCCATCTTTGGCTGAAGCAGGACACACAGGTTGACGGCAAGCGCATTCTGACGCTGAAGAACGGACGTAGTATCTTCATGGACGAAGAGGTACAGATGATTCCACCGTTTATCATCGATGGACGCAACACGGCTGAGGTGTTCCTCTCGAACATGGACTATGCACAGGTGGGTGGTGCTGTGGTCGTTCAGGAGGTGATTGACGGTTGTCAGAACGACTATCTCACGGAGGTACAGCGCACTTATCCCGACCGCTTCTTCTGTATGGGTATGGCGTGGAACGTGGCTGAGGCTGAGGCTGTCATCAAGGCTGGCTTGAAGGGCATTGCCTTCCCCGGCCATCGCATGAAGGAGCCTCTGCAGACACTGATGCCTGTGTTCAAGCTGATGGAGGAGAAAGGACTTGTGCTGTCGATGTGTCTGGCTGATGACGAAGACCAGATAGCCCAGATGGCAGAGGTCATACAGGAGTGCCCTCGTCTGAAGGTGGCCATTGGCCACTTCGGCATGGCCAATACCCCGTCGTTCAAGTCGCAGGTCATGCTGGCGCGTCGTGGTGAGAATGTCATGATTGAGTCGGGTGGCATCACGTGGCTCTACCATCCTGAGTTCTATCCCTACCCCACTGCTGTCCGTCGTATTCGCGAGGCTGCCGACTGGGTAGGCATGGACCGCCTGATGTGGGGCTCTGACTATCCGCGAACCATCACAGCCATCACCTACCGCATGTCCTACGACTTCGTGGAGAAGAGTGTTGAGCTCAGCGATGAGGACAAGGCTCTGTTCTTAGGCGAGAATGCCCGACGCTTCTATGGTTTCCAGAACCTGCCTGACTTGCCCTATATTAAGAATATGTCGGAGTAACCACAGCTGTTTCTACAGCAGTGCCAGAGCGCGGTTCTCTGCTGCTTCCATCTGCTCACGCTCTCCCGGACCTTTGTCGTTCTGACCACAAAGGTGCAG